>CEWR01159544.1_pt1 | contig 12434 bp, 12 predicted proteins | sample 356321 | NCBI WGS metagenome assembly CEWR01 (sample SAMEA2621551, study PRJEB7988) | marine metagenome | biome: marine biome (ENVO:00000447); feature: mesopelagic zone (ENVO:00000213); material: "saline water (ENVO:00002010), including plankton (ENVO:xxxxxxxx)" | depth 790 m
ACTTTCCGAGGTTGAAATAAAGATACGTAAAGCAAAAACTTTTGAATTAAAACGACTAAACGATGTTGAAGGAACGGCTATTTATGCTGGAAAAAAAACCGAAGTGGTTTTGGTGGATCAGTCCATGGCTAATTTAGCCTCTAATAATGCAAGACAAATTTATAGCCAAGTTGCTGGTTTAAATATTTTCCAAAACGATGATGCCGGATTGCAGTTAAATATTGGTGGACGAGGCCTAGATCCCAATAGAACAGCAAATTTTAATACTCGCCAAAACGGATACGATATTAGCGCAGACGTATTAGGTTATCCAGAAAGCTATTACTCACCTGCTGCAGAATCCTTAAAAGAAATACAAATAATTAGGGGTGCCGCATCTTTACAATACGGGACACAGTTCGGTGGTCTAGTTAATTTTATAATAAAATCGCCAAATCCAAATAAACCTTTTGAGTTTATTACGAGAAATACCGTTGGTAGTAACCGTCTATATACCAATTTTACAAGTATTAGCGGGACACAAAAAAAATGGAGCTATTATTCATATTTTAATTATAAAAAAGGAGATGGATTTAGATCCAACTCTGAGTTTGAATCAAAAAATGTTTACGCTCATATTGGCTATCAAATTAAAAAAGACACTAAAATTACCGGAGAAATTACCTATTTGAATTATTTAGCACAACAAGCTGGAGGATTAAGTGATCAAATGTTTAATGCTAATCCTTTTCAGAGTAATCGAGAGAGAAATTGGTTTCAAGTAGATTGGTTGTTATATAATATAAAGTTTACACATAAATTTTCAGAGAACACCAACTTTACATTTAATGCTTTTGGTTTAAATGCTTCAAGATATGCACTTGGCTTTAGGACTAATAGAGTTGACCAAATAGACCCTCTACAAGAAAGAGATCTTATAAAAGGTGATTTTAATAATTTTGGTTTTGAAGCAAGAATTCTAAATAAGTATGAACTTTTCAATAAAAAAGCTACATTTTTATTAGGTTCTAAATACTACAAGGCAGATAATACTGCACAGCAAGGGCCGGGACCTGACGGTACAGATTCAAATTTTGATTTCCAGTTGGAAGCGTATCCTAACTACGGAAATCAATCTAATTATACCTATCCAAATATAAACATCGCTGTATTTGGAGAAAATATTTTATATGTAAATGATAAACTATCCATTACTCCTGGATTTCGTTTTGAATATATAAAAACAGAAAGTAAAGGTTTTTATAAAAACATAAATACGGATGCAGCTGGAAACGTTATTTTAAACGAAACTATAGATAATAGTGAAGTAAGGGAGCGTTCGTTTGTACTTCTTGGTTTAGGAATAGGTTATAAGCCAGCTGCGGCTTTAGAAATTTACGGCAATATCTCTCAAAATTATCGATCAGTTACCTTTTCAGATATAAGTATTATCAATCCTGCTTTTTCAATAAGCCCAACCATTACCGATGAAAAAGGCTTTACTACAGACCTTGGTTTAAGAGGAAATTATAAAAATATAATTTCCTATGATGTTGGTGTTTTTGGATTATTTTATAAAAACAGAATTGGTTTTGTACAGCAAGCATTTCCTGATGGGAGTGTGAAAACTGTTCGGGGTAATGTTGGCGACGCTGTTATGTATGGTTTGGAATCATTGATTGATTTTAATTTGAATAAATTATTTATTAAAGACAATGATTATAGTTTTAACTATTTTATAAATACATCTATAATAGATTCTAAATACACGGAATCTGAAGAAAATGGTGTAGAAGGAAAAAAAGTTGAATTCGTTCCTAATTTAAATTTTAAAACAGGACTAAAGTTTGGCTATAAAAACTTTTTATCAAATTTTCAATATACTTATTTGTCACAACAGTTTACAGATGCTACCAATGCTTTAGAAGGCAACCTAAGTGGTGTGATTGGTGAAATCCCTGCTTATGATGTTTTGGATATTTCATTCTCCTATACCTATAAAAAATTTAAATTAGAAGCAGGTATTAATAATGTGTTAGATAATTATTATTTCACAAGACGTGCTACTGGTTATCCTGGGCCTGGAATTATTCCTTCAGCTAATAGAAATTTATATATGACACTTCAATTTAAGCTTTAAAACGAGATAATACAAAATTTCAACTTAAAATATTTATGCCACTCTGTTGGTTGTTTTATTGATTATTTAAAATCACGTAATCCAATACTTTTTTCATTAAATGCGCTCGGTCTAAACCTCTAACATTATGCGGGTGCATTGGATAACTTAAAAAATCTACTTGCACTTTATTTTTCACAAATTCTTGAAGTAAAGTCATCGTGTGTTGAGGTACCACAACAGGATCAATACTGCCAATAATTTCTAATAGTTTACCATCAAGATTTTTTACATAGTTATGAATTTTGGCTTTTTCGAACCCTTCCTCATTGTCTTGCCAACGATCCATATAACGTTCTCCGTACATGATTTCATAGTATTTCCAATCGGTTACCGGACCACCTGCAACAGCAGTTGTAAAAACGCCAGGATGTCTTAACATCAGTGAATTTGTCATAAACCCTCCATAACTCCAACCGAAAACAGACAATCTATTTTCGTCTACATAGGCTAAGGATTTTAAATAATCAACACCCGTTAGTTGATCTTCCATTTCAGCTTCACCTACTTGTCTGTGTATAATACTTTCGAAAGCAAAGCCTCTATTTGCAGAACCTCGATTGTCTAAGGTAAAAACTATATAATCTTGCTCAGCTGCCATCCATTGCATCCAAAGATTAGAACCTCCTAACCATGAGTTAGTCACCATTTGCGCATGAGGGCCACCGTAAACATAAACTAAAACAGGATATTTTTTAGTTTGATCAAAGTTTGCTGGTTTTAAAATACGGCCGAATAAATCACTGCCGTCTTTAGATTTTAAAGTCACAAATTCTGTAGTACCTAATTGAAAGCCTTCAATTGGATTTTTAGAAGTATAAATAGTAACTTCCTTTCCGTTTTTAAGTAATTTTCTTTTAATTACTCTAGGAATATCCATACTAGAATAACTATCCATTATATATTTTCCGTCAGAACTTAATTGTACAGAATGACTTCCTGCTTCTTCGGTTAAAATGGTGGTTTTTCCGTTTTTTAGATTTATTTTATAAGCATTTGTTTCTCTTCCATCGGTTCCAGTACCAGAAACAATTATATTTTTTCCACTAGTATCAAAGCCAATAATTTCTTTTATAACCCAATTAAATTGTGTGAGTTGTTTTTCGTTTTCATTGTTGATGTCATATGTATAAAGGTTCATAAATCCATCACGTTCACTTAGCCATAAAAATTCGGTATTGCTATTTGGTAAGAAAACCGCAGTATGTTCTGGCTCTACCCATTTGTCATTTTTCTCTTCAAAAAGTGTTTTCACTTTCTTTCCTGAAGTAGCATCATACATCGTAAACCACATATGGTTTTGATCTCTGTTTACTTCCGCTAAAAAGACATATTTTTCATCTGGAGACCAAGAAAGATTGGTTAAATAATGCTCATCTGAAGTATCTATATCTAAATATATAACGCTTTGAGTTTTCATGGAGAACACACCTGCTTTTGCAATTTCAGAGCCCATTCCATTCATTGGGTATTTTATATTATTTAAAGTAGCAGGAGTTGTAGTAATATCTACTAGAGGATAATCTGTCACATTACTTTCGTCTTTTTGATAGAACGCTAAAAAATTCCCTTTTGGACTCCAAAAAGTACCTTTGGTAATTCCCATTTCAGAACGTGCTATTGCTTGTCCAGAAACGATATTTTTATCTTCGAAAGTAGTTACAGCAATCTTTGAATTACGTGAAGTTGCTACATACAAATTATTTTCAATCGTATAGGCTATCGCATTTGCTGAAGTGTTGAACTCATTGTTTTCTGCTTCTGAAGGATATTTAATATCACCTGAAACCTTTTTGTTAATATAATTGTATTGAGCGATGGCATTATTATGATTAAAAAAGACCTCTTCTGAAGTGATTTTTAAAAACGAATTAGGTATTCTTTTTAACTCTGGAAAAGCACTTTGTAGATCTTCTAATGTGAAAATAGCTGGACGTTTTTCAAGATTATAATTCACGTGTACCGAATTATTTTCAATAACAATAAAATCATCGGTTCCATCCATCCATTGCATAGATTTTTGCTCAGGATATAGTCCCTTATAATATCCTAAAACAGCATCTTCAAGGTTTAAATGTTTTACCTCTTGTGCGCTTAAAATAGTTACAAATAAAAGGAATAGAATGCTAATGGATTTTTTCATGATAATAAATATTTATAGTTCAAATTTAAGATAAATAATACTAAATCATTCTATGTTTTATTATTGAAGAAATGAAACTTACAGATAGAATACTTTCTCTCAAAAATTTCAACGTGCTAGATCATAAATAATTAAGCCATTATGTTATAAGTCCAAAAGAAAATCAAGTTTATGGGTTCAGATGACTAACCTCCAATAGTAATCATGCTTCTGTTTTTAGAATGTAAATCGGGTTCTTTAAGTTTTTCCAGCGTGTCCATTCCGCCCCGAATTTTAAATTTACCAAGCACTGCTTTTTGAACAATGGGCTCAATAGATTTTCCTTCCCTAAAGGAAGTTAGTAAATCTGATTCTGTTGCTGAAAACAAGCAGTTTTTCAATTTTCCATCTGCTGTTAAACGCAGTCGATTGCAAGAGTCACAAAATGGATTGGTAACAGAACTAATGATGGCAAAACTACCTTTATAACCTTTTATTCTATAGTTTTTGGAAGTGTCATTTTCGGCATCTTGAATTCGTTCTACATGTTCAATTGGAAAATGATTATTAACTCGTTCTAAAACTTCAGCATACGAAACCATCTTTTTTAGATCCCATTTATTGCCATCAAAAGGCATAAACTCAATAAACCGAAATGAAATAGGAAGGTCTTTGGTTAAATTGATAAAGTCTATAATCTCATCATCATTAAAACCTTTAATTAAAACTGCATTTATCTTTACCTTAAATCCGTTTTCAATAAGTAAGAGGATGTTTTTGTAAACTTTATCAAACTGATTTCGACGAGTGATTTCTTTAAATTTACTTTCAGATAAGGTATCTAAACTAACATTTATATTATTAATATTATTTTCTTTTAATACATCAATATGCCTATCTAAGGTGATCCCATTTGTGGTAATTGCGAGTTCAACTGGAAGAGAAGCTAACTTGCCAAGAATTACATGAATGTCTTTTCTAATCAGTGGTTCGCCACCTGTTAATCTAATTTTTGTAACACCGTTTTCTACAAATGTTTTTGCAATAGCATAAATCTCATCATAATCCATGATATGAGATTTGGGAGAAAGAGGGACTCCTTCCGCCGGCATACAATAGGTACATCTTAAATTACACCGCTCGGTTAATGAAATGCGTAAGTAGGAATGCTTCCTCTTAAAAGTATCGGTTAATATGTTTTTTTGCTCTTTCATGTGTCTTTAATATTTAAAAATTTGGTCACATGCGGTTCGCTATTAACCATTCCTTTAGGGATAAAAATTTTTAACATGCTCGTTTCATTAATCGTGACGTGCTCCTTTTAAAATTCTGAAAATATGTAATACAGCAGGAAAAATAGCATCCATTGATTCTTTTGCGCCATTAGTAGATCCCGGAAGTGCTATAACTAAGGTGTTTCCTATGGTTCCTGCAACACTTCTAGATAACATCGAGTATGGAGTTCGATCTTGACCATACGTACGAATCGCTTCTTCAATTCCTGGGATTCTACGTTCAAGTAATGGCAATAATGCCTCCGGAGTTACATCTCTTTTAGAAAGTCCTGTTCCGCCGGTATATATAATTAAATCAAGATCTTGTTTTTGATACTGAATTACTTTTTCCTGAATCACTTTATTTTCATCTGGGATGATGATATATTCCGCTATTGACACATCACATTCTTCTAATTTTTTGATAATTGCTTTTCCTGCTTTGTCTTCTTTTTGTCCTGCTGAAATCGTATCGGAACAAACAATTACCGCAGCATTTAAATCTTTTCTAAAACGATCTTTAAAGTCCGATTTGCCTCCTTTTTTTTCTAATAATTTAATTTGATTAATTTCAATCCCTTTATCTATTGGCTTCAACATATCGTACATGTTTAACGCCACAACACTGGCTCCATGCATTGCCTCTACTTCAACACCAGTTTTATAAATGGTTTTAACTGTAAATAAAACGGTAATCTCTAAACCGTTGATTTTATATTCAATTCCTGCAAATTCAATAGGCATAGGATGACAGTCAGGAAGGAGTTCAGGAGTTTTTTTAACTCCTAATAATCCAGCGGCTTTACTCATAGCAAATACATTTCCTTTAGGAACTGTATCGTTTTTTATAGCCTCGATTGTTTCGGATTTGCTCACTTTTACAATTGCTTGTGCGATAGCAATTCTTAAGGTGCTACTTTTATGTGTGATATCTACCATGTAAAAAAATGTTTAATCGTTTAATTGTTTAATCGTTGAACTGTTTAGCTGTTTAATTGTGATTTTCGAAGTACATTAAGTTTGTTGGCTATTTTCTCAATGGATTCTCTTAATATTTTATAGTTTTCATCATTAATAAAACTCAATTCCTTTGAAATAATAACCTGATTTAGGACCTCCATTAATGAACTATAAGAAATAGTAGTGAAATGCGCTTTATCTTTATTTGTATTTCTTGAAGTCCCTTCTGCTAAATTTGATGCAACAGAAACAGAAGCTCTTCTTAATTGATTCGTTAATCCGAATTTTTCTTCCTCTGGAAAACTTCTAGTAATTAAATAAATTACTTTTATTAATTCCTTAGAATCTACCCAGACTGTTAGTTTTTCAAATGAAAATTTATAGGGCATATTTAAATTTTAACCGGTTCAACAAATAAACAATTCAACATTATTTATTCACTTTCCATTGATGAGTTTCGTCTTCAAAGATTTCTTTTCCAAAAACAGGAATTTTTGCTTTAATTTCTTCAACTATAAATTCTATTGCTGGAAATACTTCTTTACGTCTTTTTGACGACACAAAAACAAACAAACAAATCTCTCCAGAATTTACCTTTCCTAGACTATGATAAATATGCATACAGCTTAAGTCGAATTTTGAAAAAGCAGCTTCTCTTATTTCATGAAATTTCAGGTTTGCCATTTCTTCGTGGGCAGTATATTCAATTGCAGAAACCACTTTATGATTAATTTCGTCTGCTCTTACCTGACCTAAAAAAATGTTGTGGGCACCAATACCAGTTTTTACTTGATGTTTGGCGATAGAATTTGCTATAAAATCTGTTGATATAGCACCTTCTTTAAATACATTTTTTGGTTTCTTATCTGTCATAATTTTTGTTATTAAAATATTCCAACACTTCAAAAGCTCCATTTTTTAAACTGGAACCAGTATGAATTTGATGGCTTTGTAATATGGAAGCTGCTTTTTTGCTTTTAATTCCTGCTTTACAAAAAAACACTTGTTCCTTATTTAAATCTATTTTGTTTAAATGTTGTTCTAAATTATTTAAAGGAATTTGAAGAACTTCTGAATGATTAATTTCAGGATTTATATTTTGATCACGAACATCAATCCACTGGACATTCTTTTTATTAATTGCATCTTGAATTGAAATAACTTGAATTGGCATTTCACAAATTGATTCTTCATCTAGAGTTTTAAAAAAAGTTTTTGTTTCCATTACTTTTTGAATCTCTTTTTCAGAACGATTCAGTTTAATGAAATTGATTTGATGATTTAAAGAATTATAATAAAGAACTTTGCCAGAAAGCACTTCTCCAATTCCTAAAATAAGCTTGATAACTTCATTGGCTTGTAGGGTTCCAATAATCCCGGGTAGAACTCCTAAAACACCAATTTCAGAGCAATTTGGAATGGAACCATTTTCAGGTTCTTTTGGAAATAGACATCGATAACTCGGACCTTTTTTATAATTAAATACGGAAACTTGACCTTCAAACTTATAAATACCCGCGTAAACCAATGGTTTATTTGTTATAATAGAAGCATCATTAACTAAATATCGTGTGGAAAAATTATCGGTTCCGTCTATAATAATATCATAATCTTGAAAGATTGATAACGCATTTTTATGAGTTAACTTTTCTGGATACGCTTTTATTAATATGGTATTATTTAAATCTTCTAACCTAGCTTTTGCTGCAATTGCTTTATTAATTCCTAGTGTAGAAGCCCCGAATAATATTTGCCTTTGTAGGTTCGATTCTGATACGGTATCAAAATCAATAATTCCAATTTTACCTATTCCTGCTGCAGTAAGATATTGCAGCACAGGACAACCTAATCCACCAGCGCCAACTACTAAAACTTTGGATTTAGAAAGCCTGTCTTGGCCTTCTTGACCAATTTCTGATAAAATTATATGTCTGCTATATCTATTCATTCTTTTTCAACCTCCTGCAAAAGGTGGTAATAATGCAATTTCTGTTGCTGTTACTATTGTTTCATTAGCTGTTAATTCATTATCCTGAGCGATTTGGAAATCTTTATTTTTTAGCATTTCATATTTCTGAAATAAAACATCTTTTAAATCTGAAATAGATTTTCCTGAAAATTCAATTTTCTCCTCTGAACGTCCTGTTGCTTCAGCTAGTAATCCAAAATATTTTATTGATAGTATCATTTTTTTATTCTAAAAGTTCTAAATCTTTTTTTGTGTTAATATTGGTGGTATGTTTTTCTAAAACTGAATCGATTAGCACTGTATGTACTTTACATTTTTTAATAGCCTGTTGAACTTTTCTTTGATCTAGTTTTAATTCTTCTAAAAAAACAACTTCACATTTCTTTTTATAAATAGCGATGAGCGGCATGTTTTTACCATTGCTTTGTAATTGAATTACTTCAGATGTATCATTAATTTGTTCTATTAATTTTTGTAAAACTTCTGTATTAATTAAAGGCACATCACAACTTACAACCAAGTTATTTTCTGTCTTAGAATAGTGAAGCCCTGAATAAATACCTGCCAATGGTCCAGCGTTTTTAATTAAATCATCATATCTTTTTAATTCAAATTGATCATAATTTTCATGGTTACTTATTATTATAATTTCACCTACTAAGGGTTGAATTGCTGTTATAATATGTTCAACAAATGTTTTATCCTTAAAAGAAATAAATCCTTTATCGGTACCCATACGAGTGCTTTTTCCTCCGGCGAGAATAATACCTGTTATGTTTTTATTTTCTTTCATTTATATGAAAAACAATTTTACAGAAGCCATAATTAAAACAAATGCCAATACATATCTCAAGGTATGATTGTTAACTATTTTACTTCCAAAATAAGCTCCAAAAACCCCGCCAATCAAAGCAATAATCACCATTATAAATGATTCTGAACTTACACTCACACCACTACTTATCTGTCCTGACAGACCAGAAACCGAATTAACCCATATAAATAAAGCAGATACTGCCGCGGCTTCTTTCATTTTCCCCCAATGGAATAATAGAATTACAGGACTCAAAATAATTCCACCACCAATTCCTATTAGCCCAGAAAAGAAACCAATAGCACTTCCTACAATTATTCCTTGCCAAATTTTAATTTCTTTAATCTTTGTACTTTCTTTTCCAAATACATTTAGCATTTTTAAAATCGCAAAGATTAATAAGACCGCTAATATTTTTTTATAAAGAGTTGCATCGATATTTAAAGTTCCTCCCAAAAAGGACATTGGAATGGAGGCTAAAGCAAAATATAAAAACAACTTTTTATTAAAATACCCTTCCTTATAATAATAGTAAAAAGCAATTCCTGCAACGAAAATATTAAGTAATAATGCGGTAGGTTTCATTACTAAATGTGGAAAAGAAAATAGACTCATCAAGGCCAAATATCCACTAGCACCTCCGTGTCCTACACTAGCATATAAAAAGGATAGTAAGGGCAATATGAGCATGAAAATCCAAATATGTTCAATTTCAAAAATCAATTATTTGAGCTTTTAAAGATTATTTATTTTTTCTATTTGAGTATCTAAATGATTCCAGCAATTTTTATTGATATCATCAAAAGCTAGCATTAATTTTCTTCCATATTCTGTTAATACTGCGCCACCACCACCTTTTCCGCCAATACTTGTTATGGTAACTGGTTTTTTACTTGATTTATTTACAGCATCAATTAACGTCCAAGCTTTTTTATAAGACATTTGCATGCTTTTCGCTGCTTTTGAAAGAGATCCTGTTTCGTCTATAGCTTTTAATAAACGAACTCGACCTTCTCCTAACAGGACATTGTCATCAGCTTCAATCCAAATTCTGCTTTTAATTTTATAATTCATATCTATAATTAAACGGGTAAATGGATTACCGTTACCAAATCTCCTTTTGAATATTGACTTACTTCCCGAGGGATGTAAACAAATGCATTTGCTATAGCAAAAGTGTGCAACATCGCAGAACTTTGTCCCTCTAAAATGCTTACATATCCATTTTTATGATATGCTTTTAAAAATTGAGCACGATCTCCTTTTTTAAAAAATTCACCCCTTAAAATCGCTGTTCCTTTATTAATAGAGAAGTTTAAATTACCGGATAATCTTTCTAATGATGGATGGACATATACATAAAAACTGCTTAAAGCTGATGCTGGGTTTCCTGGAAGTGCAAAAACCGGTTTGTTTTTTATTTTCCCAAAGAACAGTGGTTTACCCGGTTTCTGTTTTACTTTATAAAATAGTTGTTCGGTTCCTAATTCTAATAACGCTTTCCCTACAAAATCGTAATCTCCAACAGAAATTCCTCCAGTTATAAGAACCACATCACTTTCTGAAATTGCTTTATCTAAGGTTGCTACCGTACTTATATAATCGTCCTTAACTTTATAAAGTTTAGCGTCTGTAAATCCTAAACTTAATAATCCAGCATATAACATCCCAGAGTTACTTTCGTAAATCTTTCCGTAAGTTAAAGGTTTTCCAGCTTTGATTAATTCATTCCCTGTTGTTACGATTCCTACTTTTGGTTTTTTATAAACACTGATTTCTATGATTCCCAAAGTGAGTAAAAAACCGATAGCTGCTGGAGTTAACTTTGTTCCTTTTTTTAAAGCAATTTCACCTTTTTTTATTTGTTCTCCTTTAGGACGTATATTTTTATTTAGTATAGCAGGATTATTTAATTGTAACTGATTTTTATTTTGCTTTACTTTTTCTTGCATGATTACCGTATTTGCTGTGTCAGGAACTGCAGATCCTGTGAAAATACGAACAGCTTCACCCTTTTTCAAAACTGGATGATGGCCATCACCTGCCTTTACTTCATCAATAATATTATAGGAGGAATCATCATGAATATTTAATGCATAACCATCCATAGCCGATTGTCTAAAAGGAGGCATGTTAATAGACGAAATCACATCTTTCGCCAAAACTAATCCTAAAGCATTAGTCGCTTTACAAAGCATTGAGATTTGAGTCGGAATAACATTTTTTTTTACAAGTTCAAAGGCTTCTTCTACTGTTATCATTTGTTGATCGTTATATCCTTACAAATATAACGAAAACTTAAGGTTTATAAAAAAAATTAAACTTTGGCGCAAGATTTTTATAGCAGTTGCATCTAAAAGATTTATAAAATTATTATTTTAGACCTATAAGTCACTTTATTGTTAGAAGAAAAATTTATAAACGAATTACGTCAAGGAACACGAAAAGCTTATAGTCAGTTGATAGATGATTATGAGCAAAAGGTGTTTGCAACCTGTATTTCATTTGTTCCTAACAAAGAAGATGCAGAAGATATCGCACAAGAAGTTTTTGTAGAGGTTTTTAAATCCATTAAAAAATTTAAGGCTAAGTCCAAATTATCTACTTGGATCTATAGAATAACGACCAATAAATGTTTAGAATTTATTCGTAAAAAGAACGCTAAAAAGCGATTTGCTTATATGCAATCCATTTTTGAAAATGAAATACCTTTCGATAAAACCAATTACTTTACTGAGTTTAACCATCCTGGAGTTTTGTTAGAAAATAAAGAAAAAAGTGCCACTATATTTAAGGCTATCAATCAGTTACCGGAATTTCAAAAAGTAGTTTTTACGCTGCATAAAGTGGATGGGAAAAGTTATAATGAAATTAGTGAAATAACAGAGAAAAGTGTGTCATCTGTTGAATCATTGATGTTTAGAGCAAAAAATAATTTACAACAACAATTAGAATATTATTATAAAAATAAAGTTTGACGCAGGATTTTTCAAAAAAATGCATCTAAAAATATAATATGAAACGAGCATGTTAAAATTTTTCATACCCAAGGGAATAACTAATAGCGAACAGCATGTGACCGATTTAATAAAATAATATTGACAACATGAAAACAAACAGTAACATAGCAGAAAAGG
>CEWR01014920.1_pt1 | contig 12420 bp, 10 predicted proteins | sample 356321 | NCBI WGS metagenome assembly CEWR01 (sample SAMEA2621551, study PRJEB7988) | marine metagenome | biome: marine biome (ENVO:00000447); feature: mesopelagic zone (ENVO:00000213); material: "saline water (ENVO:00002010), including plankton (ENVO:xxxxxxxx)" | depth 790 m
GTGCGTCTGCAACCTCATCTCCCACCGCAACCATCACCGATACCGCCATACACCGCTCACCGGCCGACCCGTATGCCGCTCCCATCACCGCATCGATTGCCTGATCAAGATCAGCATCAGGCATTACAACCATATGATTCTTGGCGCCACACAATGCCTGAACCCGCTTTCCATGATCGCAACCTGTGCGATAAATATATTCGCCGACGGTTGTCGATCCAACAAAACTGACCGCCTGGACTTGAGGATCAAAAAGCAGTGCATCTACCGCCTCCTTGTCCCCGTTGACAACATTCAAGACGCCCGCGGGCAGACCGGCCTCAACCAAGAGCTCTGCCATTCGAAGCGAGCAGGACGGATCGCGTTCAGAAGGCTTCAATACAAACGTGTTCCCACAGGCCAACGCAATAGGAAACATCCACATTGGCACCATCGCAGGAAAGTTGAATGGCGTAATGCCGGCACACACACCCAATGGCTGCCTCACGCTCCAGCAATCCACCCCGTTAGAAACGCCCTCGGTGAACTCGCCCTTTAGCAACTGTGATATCCCACAGGCAAATTCGACCACCTCGAGTCCACGCGTAATCGAGCCCTGCGCATCTTCTAGCGTCTTGCCGTGCTCAGATGACACAATCTCAGCAAGCTCTGCCATGTGTTCAATCAGCAGCTCTCGATAGCGAAATAAGACTTGCGCCCGACGCGCCGGGGGGGTCTGAGACCAGTTCGGAAATGCTTCGGCAGCGACCGCAACCGCACTTCGAACTTCTTCGGTTGTAGCGAGCGGCACCTGTTTGGTGACTTCACCCGTCGCTGGATTGTAGATATCACCAAAACGGTCGCCGCGCCCTTCAATCATCTGCCCGCCAACAAAATGGGACAAGGTCAACCTCGCCGCAGTTTTCATGGTTTATCTCCTTGGTTTTTTGGTAACGCGCTCCAAAAGCGCCATGCCCCATACGGCCTGGTTACCATCTATTTGACTGTGAGAGACAACGGCCTCCAATAGCACTTGTCAGGCATTGTCGTGGCTGTCCAAGGGAAGAACAAGTCATCGCGCCGATGCGATGCATTGGGGAGCGGCCAACAGGTTGTGCGCACGCCATTGCCGATACACAATGGGTGAAGTGTCCGACTTGCCAAGGCGATCGGCAACGATTCACCATCACACATCATGGGAGAATAGCGATGGTATCGAACCCAGAAAAGAATCTGCCAAAAGCTATCGACTACACACCGCATTCTGAGACCCATAATGGGCAGACTGCAAAGCCCGCTCCCCTTCTCCTGACCCACAGAGAAAGCATCAACATGATCGCTGACCGTGGTCATCAATATCGCGCAGCAATAGGCTGAAGCGTGTTAGGTGTCACTCGAATACAGCGGAATACAGCTGGGGCCGGAGGAATTGCTTCGGCAGGCTGCGCAAATTGGTGTCTTGAAACATGAGAATCGGACGCGTCACGGCGGTAGTGCTCGCAATGAACCTGTGGATACTGGCGCCGCTTGCCATGGCAACCAATGCATCGGTGTTCGTCACTGACACCTTGGACAATGGCAGACCGGGCGTTCTCGAAACGACGTTCTTGGACTGTCGTCGTCAGATTTTTGCCGTGATCAGCTTGACCGATGTCCCCAAAGGGACCCACACCCTGGTTGTCGACTGGACTGATCCGAATGGGCGCCGACGCGAGAGAAACACCCAGAAGATATTGGACAGCACACGTGAAGTTGTAACCTGGCTAAAACTGCATCCTGCAACCGGAAGTGGAGTGCTTCGAGCTTTCAACCCCGCCATTGGCATGACCGCCTTCATCGGGATCTGGAACGTCACTATATCGCTCGATGGTGCCGCGATTCAGCGCACGGAGTTTAAAGTCCTCTGCTAATAGGCCTAACGAGCGCCCCACTGCGAGTTTCTCGTCATCCAGACTCAAACCTTAAGTCGATGGGTTGGCCCTACGCATAAATAAACCTGTTGGTGTATTCGGATCGCACACCCGCATACCAATGCGGCTCCTGCGGCCATATCCACAACTTTACCTGTGGACTACGTGAATAAATTGATGCGAACTCCTTCGCGTAACGTTCACTAGCATATCTCTCCGCGCCAGTAACGGCAGAGTTGTAACCGTGACCGCCCCAGAGTTGTCCCTCAGAACCCCCGTCAATAGATTTACCCGCAGGCTCCAATTCAAAACAGTAATCAATAAAACTGTAGGCAGCTTCCAGATTTTCTGCCCGAGCAGACAACGACATCCCATCTACCCACACCAGGGGACCCTCAAGCGGAGCCCGGTACTGAACCGGGTCACCATTGCGCATCAAGGTGATAGGAGGACTCTCCCACAGTTGACCGACGACAACGCCTTCACTCATCATCGCCACCCTCTGCCTGTCGGCATCATTCCAAAACAGTTTAATCTGGCCCTTATTCTTTACACAGAAGTCGGTCACCACGGCCCAGATCTTGCGCATCTTTGCTTCATCCGCATAAGCCTGGCGCATGGCGCCCGGTGACAGTGCGCCAGTGGTTTCCAGAAAAAGGCCAACACCCAGCATACCTGAGTGTGGCCGTATCATCACTTTTCCGGTCATGTCGGGCTGCCAGAGGTCTCCAAAACTTGGAATCTCTCCGTCCCGCGGTGGTGTCCATTTGTCAGTACGCCACGCGATACCTTCCGAACCCCAAATGTGAGGCAACCAATGCGCGCCGTTGGCACCAAAATTCCACTCGGCATCTCCAATCGCGAGTAACTGGTCATGAACGTTACTGAGATTCTTGATTCGAGTGTAGTCAAATGGCTGCAGGAGATTCAGCGAACTCCACTGCAAGGAGCGCATACTCGTGGGGCTGACAATATCGAAGCCCTTGCCCCCGGTTACCTTCATCCGGTCAAGGATGTCCTCATTGGATCGGATGCTGGTGTGATTGATATCAATGCCGGTCTTTGCCTTGAATGATTTGATTAACCCCGGCGGCAAGTAACCAGACCACATTAGGATATTTAGTTGTCCGGATGATGCCAGGACATCGGAACTCACTATCCAGGGGCCAACACTCGCAGCAGTCGTCACTGCGGCGCAATGTCTGATGAATCGTCGACGCCCTACCTTCGTTGGGCATTCCAATTCGGCACTGTTACTCACACCAATGTCGTCCCATGTGACCGGACAAACAATTCTCGTTGTGCGATGTCCAGGCAACCTCTTTTGCGGCGCGGCGAATCGCCTTAGCCCAGCGCTGCATTACAGTCGCTGATCCTTTGAAGCCGGACGCCCGAATCATTCAAGTTCAGCCAGGGTCCGCCGCAGGATGTCACAAATTTTGTCGATGTGGTGTCGTTCTGATACCAGCGGCGGCGCAATCAGTCCCGCATCACCTGTCATTTTGATATGCAGGCCGTTCTTGAACATCCTTTTCTGGAGATCCGTACCCCGCACACCCGGACCCCCGGCCGGCTTGACATCAAACCCGGCAAAAAGCCCATAGCCGCGAATGTCGGTAATTAATGGTACATCGCTTAGGGCAAATATCTGATCAAGGAAATACGGGGAAAGTTCGCTCGCGCGTTCAAACAACCGATCAGTCTCGATGATATCCATCATTGCGAGTCCTGCTGCACACGCTGCCGGATGACCCGAATAAGTATAGCCGTGGCAAAATTCGACTAAACCGGGCCCAGTGGCTTCCATAATGGTGTCGTGCACTCGATCGCTAACTGCGACCGCTCCCATCGGCTGGGCTGCATTGGTGATTGCCTTAGCCATGGTCATGATGTCTGGCGTCACCGAAAACGCGTCTGCTGCAAACGCTGTGCCGAGCCGACCGAAACCGCAAATCACTTCATCGAACACCAGTAGAATTCCGTGTTCATCACAGATTTCTCGCAACCGCTCCAGATAACCTTTCGGCGGGACTAGAACCCCGGTGGACCCTGCCACAGGCTCAACGAAACAGGCGGCGATCGTATCAGGGCCAACATTCATCGCGATACGCTGCAGATCTTCTGCCAGCTCAATACCCTCGTCAGGCTGACCCCTTACAAAACGATTTTCAGGCAACCACGTGTGGCGCATATGGGCCACCCCCGGCACACCGGGACCGAAGGCTTGGCGATTCTTAATCATGCCGCTTAGCGAAATACCGCCAAGGTTAACGCCATGATAGGCTCGCTCGCGCGACACAAAGCGTTGCCGCTGGCCTTCGCCACGAGCGTAGTGGTAGGCGTAGGCCATCTTCATTGCAGTATCCACCGCCTCCGAGCCAGAATTCACGAAAAAAATATGATCCAATCCATTCGGGGTGAGCTGTGCCACGCGTCGAGCCAATTCAAAACTCAACGGCTGACTGAGCTGGAACGGCGGCACGTAGGCGGCTTGCTGCAACTGGGCATAAACAGCCTCGGCGATTTCGGGGCGAGAGTGACCGGCAGCACAACAAAACAGACCGGAAGACCCATCTAGAATCGCTTCGTCCTCCGGGGTATACATGTAAACCCCCTCGCCACGCACAATGATGCGCGGATCCGCCTTAAAGTCACGGTTGGCGGTAAACGGCATCCAATAGTTTTCGAGGAATTCGATATCGTACTTCATCCTGATGCGGCCTCCTGGCGTATGGCCATCTTCAACCATGGCGGCCCCCTCAAACGAGGCAGCTCGGGCTTCGACCATGCCCACTGTAACGCAGGATACGCATTCAACGCACCCCGGACAATCGAATGCAAACCGACACTACCGAAGAGCGAGCGCATGCACTATATTTCGCTCGCCCCATTAGCTCCTCACTAATTCGACACCCCCATGACTAACTGGCTTAACTGACCCACCTAACTATGCACATCGGCGTACCCAAAGAAACCAAAAATCACGAATATCGCGTCGGGCTCTCTCCGTCAAGCGTTCGTGAAATCGTTAGTCATGGCCACCAGATCGTTGTAGAGCAACAAGCCGGCGAAGGGATTGGTGCATCCGATGCGGATTACCGCTCGGCAGGCGCTACGGTCACTGGGAATGTTGCCGGGCTTTTTAACGACTGCGACATGATTGTCAAAGTCAAAGAGCCGCAGGCCGATGAACGCGAAATGTTGCACGAGGGGCAGATACTTTTTACCTACCTTCATCTGGCGCCCGATCCGGAACAAACCGAGGACCTGGTTAAAAGTGGTGCAACATGCATTGCCTACGAAACAGTCACGTCACCACACGGCGGACTACCACTGCTCGCTCCTATGTCCAAAGTCGCCGGCCGCATGGCCATTCAAGCAGGTGCTCACTGCCTGGAACAACCCCATGGCGGGCTGGGTATGCTGCTGGGTGGTGTGCCCGGAGTCCCACCCGCCAAAGTCGTCATTCTCGGCAGTGGAGTGGTCGGTACCCATGCCACGCACATGGCGGTTGGTATGGGTGCCGATGTTTGGGTCCTTGACCGCGATCCGGACGCGCTCGAGAATCACTGGCGCCAATTTGGCCGAAGTACTAACACCATATTTTCCACTCAAGACGCGATCGAACAACATGTGACGCAGGCTGACCTGGTAATTGGCGGTGTGCTGATTCCTGGCTCATCCGCACCTAAACTTGTGTCTAGAGATCTCGTCAAAGCCATGAAACGGGGCTCAGTCATCGTCGATGTAGCAATTGACCAAGGTGGCTGTGTAGAAACATCACGACCTACCACGCACGATGATCCGACCTTTGTTATCGACGGGGTCATCCATTACTGCGTCGCCAATATGCCCGGTGGCGTGCCACGCACGTCGACCTATGCACTGAATAATGTGACCTTACCGCATGTCCTCACATTGGCTAACAAGGGCTGGCGCCAGGCCCTGCGCCACGATGCGCATCTGCGCGATGGCCTTAATGTCCACGCGGGACAGATCACGTGCCAGGAAGTTGCTGACAGCCTTGGTTACCCTTTTGTCGCCGCAAAAGACCTTCTGTAGCGCTATACCCGATGATCCTTACACCGAATAAAACACCTGCTAACATGATGCCGGCATACTTATGGAGACTAATCCAATGACTAGAATGACCCCCAGCGAAGCGTTCGTTGAAACTCTGGCCGCCCACGGCGTCACTGATATCTTCGGCATCATGGGTTCAGCCTTCATGGATGCCATGGATATCTTCGAACCCGCTGGCATCCGCTTTATCCCCGTGTGCCATGAACAAGGATCAGCGCATATGGCGGATGGCTACGCCCGCGTCAGCGGGCGTCACGGCGTGTGCACGGGCCAGAATGGTCCAGGCATCAGCAACAGTGTGACGGCCATGGCGGCGGCGTTTTGGGCCCATTCGCCGGTAGTGATTATTACGCCGGAAACCGGCACCATGGGCATGGGGCTAGGTGGGTTTCAGGAAGCTAACCAGCTGCCCATGTTCCAGGAATTCACCAAGTATCAGGGCCACGTCAACAATCCAGCGCGGATGGCCGAATTTACTGCACGTTGTTTTGACCGCGCGCAGTCAGAACTCGGTCCCACGCAACTGAATATTCCGCGTGACTACTTTTACGGTGACATTAACGTCAACATTCCCCAACCCCGCCCGCTTGACCGGGGTCCTGGTGGGACGCAGAGCCTTAACGATGCAGCAGACCGGCTGGCGAAAGCCAAATTTCCCGTCATTATCTCCGGTGGCGGCGTGGTTATGGCTGACGGCGTTGACGCCTGTAAGGCCCTGGCTGAACGACTGGGCGCTCCTGTGGTCAACAGTTACCTGCACAACGATTCTTTCCCGGCCAGTCACCCACTTTGGTGTGGGCCTTTGGGTTACCAAGGTTCGAAAGCCGGTATGAAACTGATGAGCCGGGCCGATGTCGTGCTGGCACTGGGCACTCGCCTTGGGCCTTTTGGGACACTGCCCCAGTACGGCATGGAGTATTGGCCCAATGACGCGGAAATTATCCAAGTCGATGCGGATCACAAGATGCTGGGCCTGGTCAAGGATATTACCGTGGGTATCTGCGGCGACGCCAAAGCAGCAGCACAGGCACTGCTTGAGCGACTGCAAGATCGAACACTCGACAGTGACTCCACCACCGGCGAACGTGGCCAAACCATTCAGGCTGAAAAAGCGGCGTGGGAGAAGGAGCTTGATGAGTGGATCCATGAAAATGATGAATGGAGCCTTCAGATAATAAAAGAAGCGGGCGAAGGCGAACTGCATCCGCGCCAGGTCTTGCGAGAACTCGAAAAAGCGATGCCTGCTGATGTCATGGTCTCGACCGACATCGGCAACATCAATGCAATCTCTAACAGTTATTTGCGTTTCGAGCGCCCCAGAAGCTTTCTGGCACCGATGAGCTTTGGTAACTGCGGCTACGCTCTGCCAACTATTATTGGCGCCAAAGTCGCAGCGCCTGAACGACCCGCAATCGCCTACTCAGGTGATGGTGCTTGGACCATGAGCATGGTTGAAACGATGACCTGTGTCAGACATAAGATCCCGATCACCGCAGTGGTTTTCCATAACAAACAGTGGGGGGCTGAGAAAAAGAATCAGGTGGACTTTTATGGCAAACGGTTTGTGGCCGGTGAACTCCAAAACCAGGACTTTGCTTCCATCGCGAGGGCCATGGGTGCCGAAGGCGTCAATGTGAGTCGACTTGAAGAGGTTGGGCCGGCACTTGAAAAAGCGATTGATGCTCAGATGAACGCAGGCGTCACCACGATTATCGAAATCATGTGCACGAAGGAATTGGGGGATCCGTTTAGACGCGACGCGCTAAGCATCCCGGTCCGACATCTGGACAAATACAAACAGTATGTCTGAGTTGTCTTCTGAGACAATAGACAAGGAATACTTACTGTCAATATAGCCTTGCGAATCACGAGGGTGCCATCACGGCACCCTCATCTGCGCCTGTCTCGTTCGTGTTGTGAAACGCCTTAACCATGGAGTGACTCACAGTACCCGCCGGTACATCATCATCGCAATGCCCAAAAATATCACTGACGGCAGCGTAGCCCCAAGCAATGGCGGCACACCGTGAACCAACACCACGTAACCAAATACCTGACTGAAAAAGAAAAACGACAATCCCATTAAACTCCCAAGAAAAAGATTGCGCCCCATGGTGCCGGCTCGAATACTCCCAAGGACAAATGGAATGGCAAGGATCACCATGACCGCGGTTGAAACCGGCAACATCCACTTGCCCCAGTAGGCCAGTTCAGAGGCTCGCGTGTCCTGATGGTTGCGTTTCAGATGATCGATGTACTTTCGCAACTGCGCCATTGATAACTGGGCCGGCTGAACCGCAAACATCTTCATCATCTCCTGTGTCACGCTTGTCTGCCAGACTTGACGATCAGAATCTTTGATCTCCACAAAGCCCTCATCATCGATAATTGTTGTGTTGACGTTGCTCATCTGCCAGGCACCCTCAACAAAGCTTGCCACCTCGGCATCAACCAACGAGTGCAATCGATCATGGCCTGCAAACCGGAAAATCTTGATGTTCCTTAAAGAAAGATTCGGCATGACTTCGTTGACATTGACATAAGTGTCCGCGTCACGAAACCACAACCCAAAACTGGTGCCCTGATCAATATTGCGGTGCAACGCCTTTGCCTTGACCTGTTGAGCGAGCGTCTCGCTATAAGGACTGACCAGTTCACCGATCAGGATGGCCGCTAGGACAAAGAACGCACCAAATTTGAGCGCCGATAACGTCATCCGTGCTACAGAAACACCGCTGGCACGGATAACAATTAACTCCGAGTCACGCGCCATACTGGAAAGACCCAGGATGGCCCCCAGCAAGACCGCCATGGGAAAGACCTCGTAGACAATTCGCGGCACGCTCAGTCCGACGAAAACAAATGCCCGCATCACACCGTAATCGCCTGACCCGATGTCATCGATCTGGTCAATGAAAATCACGAGTGCAAACAGGCCAACGAGAACGGCCATCACCACCAATGCCTGGTGAACAATGGTACGGCCGATGTAGAGATCGAGCAAACTCATGTCATCACGCGGCAGCGTTAAGCCTACCCAATAGCGGTCGATTGTTAGAACGACACCAAAAGAAATAGCCCGCTGCCACCAACATCAACAAATGCAAAAGCCATAGCATCGTAGAATCGGTCACCGTCCCATTACGAATCATGCCTACCAGGAGACCAACCGCATTGTAATAGACGAAGTAAATCCCGAGCGCGATCACAAATCCGGGCAAGCGCTGTCGCCTCGAATATCCACTGTTTGACGCCAATGCAAACAAAATCAAGACCGGCACCATGACGACTTTGGAAATGCGCCAACATAGTTCCGACACCAGCAATGGATTAGGGTCGCCCACCAGCCACGCAACGGCATCTGCAACGGACCGAGGGTTGCCCATAAGACGCTGGGTTTTCCAGCCACGCAACGGCACCTGCAACGGACCGGAAGACTGTTGCTGAATGCGAATACCGTACTTCTCAAAACGGGTCACGCGATAGGTCGGCGATCCTGGCGTGCCGTCGTAACGTACCCCATCGCTCATCACCAGGTAGTCAGTCCCGCTACGGGTTTCCTGATAGCCGTTGGCTGCGACAATCACCACCTCGTTACCAAGATCAGAACCGTAGGCAAAGAGGTTCTTCAATCGCTTGCTGTCAGCGTCGCGGCTTTCAACAAAATATACAGCGCTTGCGCTCGCGGACTCGATAAATAGACCTGGGACCACTGATTCGAGATCACTACGATTCCTGAGCTCCGTTTCGACGCGGGCCCCAGCCTGTACGGATAACGGCGACAAATAAAACGAAAAACCACCAATGAGCAACACCGAGATCAACATAAGCGTAACCGCTGGACGAAGAAAAGCCGGCAGTCCCAGTCCTGACGCGGCAAGCACAATGAGCTCGTTGTCTTTACGCCATCGTCCCAGCACCAACAGAATCGCCACGTACAGCATCAGTGGCAACATTACATCCAGGTACGACAGCACCTTCAAACCCAGTAATGAGACAATACGGCCCAGTGGCATAACACCTTCTGCAGCCATGCGAAGAAACCCAAGCGTTCGAATGACCAGGAAAATCACCAACATAATCAAAGTGACAGCGCTGCAGGTCCGCAGGACTTCACTGACGAAAGTTCGGTGGAGGATCAACGTCGAATCATTCCATCTATTGCTTTGACAGAATTGCGATTGTCGCACGACAATAACGGCAACGCAGTGCGGATTGTTATCCGAACACCCATACTCCCACTTCACTCTACACGAATCCAACTAGGCCATTATGAAAATTTCTGTGACCACGTCTGATCCTTGCGCACTGACGGCAGACTGCCTGATCGTCGGTATCCACCAAGACACGCCGGTGACCGGCGTTGCAGCAGCAGTTAACCGGGCAACCAAAGGCTTGGTCAAACGCCTGTTGGACCGTAACGATATGGATGGCACAGCGGGGCGTTGCGTGATGCTTCCGCTTGATACTGGGGTCAACGCGCAGCGGCTGCTCTTGGTCGGACTTGGCAAACCCGGCACCGCACGCGACTTCGAGACAGCTGTTCGAGGAGCGGCTGAAACCCTCGGGCGCTCCGGCTCGCGCAATGCGGTCTTTGCACTGACCTCCTCTGGTCGGCGTGCGGCAGAAACCGCTCAGCAGGCCCGATTAGTGGCGCAGGGCTTTTCTGACGCGCAATACCGGTTTGATCAGATGAAGAGCCACAAAGACAAACGACCGGCGACACTCGCACGCCTGACGTTAGCCATTGCCAAGGGCACACAAGTGGCCAGTGCCCGGCAGGGCGTTCGCGAAGGCAACGCCATTGCCGCAGGCTTAAAATTAGCCCGTGATCTTGGTAACCTGCCCGGCAACATCTGTACGCCCACCTACCTCGCACAACAAGCTCGCAAACTCGGCCGAAGCCACGCCCTGAAAGTGTCGGTACTGAATGAGAAGCAGATGAAAACTCTGAAGATGGGTTCCTTGTTGTCCGTTTCCCAGGGCTCTCGCCAACCAGCCAAGTTAATCGTGATGGAATATGGGGGCGCAAAACGGGGCGATGCACCCATCGTTCTGGTTGGCAAAGGGCTGACTTTTGATGCCGGCGGCATTTCACTTAAACCTGCTGGTGGCATGGAAGAAATGAAATTTGATATGTGCGGTGGTGCCAGCGTTTTTGGCACATTACTTGCCATCGCAGAACTTAAACTGAAGGTGAATGTGGTGGGTATCGTGCCAAGCAGCGAAAACCTCCCCGATGGTGCTGCCAATAAGCCCGGTGACATTGTCACCAGCATGGCCGGTAAGACGATCGAGATTATTAACACTGATGCCGAAGGGCGGCTCATTCTGTGCGATGCGCTAACCTATGCCGAACGCTATCAACCCGCTGCCGTGATCGACATCGCCACCCTGACGGGAGCTTGCGTGGTGGCACTCGGTTCCCCGGCCAGTGGCCTTTTTAGCAATGACGATGAATTGGCCGACGACCTGCTTAGCGCAGGCACAGAAAGTGGCGACCGTGCGTGGCGAATGCCGGTATGGGATGACTACCAGGCACAGTTAAAGAGTCCTTATGCCGACATGGCCAATGTCGGCGGTCGCAGTGCCGGCGCAGTCACGGCAGCCTGTTTCCTGGCTCGTTTTACTGAAACCATGAAGTGGGCACATCTCGACATTGCCGGAACAGCCTGGGCAGGAGGCAAAAACAAAGGCAGCACCGGACGACCGGTGCCACTACTGACACGTTATCTGATTAACCAAGCGCCGACTGACTGAGATCAAGATTTCGACCGTGGCCAACGAGACTCGTATCGACTTCTACGTGCTCGAGAACTCCGACGGACAGGGCCGACTGCGAGTGGCCTGCCGAGTAACTGAGAAAGCCTATCGAGCAGGTCATCGAGTTCACATATTGACTCGGGACGAAGAAGAAGCCGGAGTGCTCGATGACCTCTTGTGGACTTTTTCCCAAAGCAGTTTTATTCCACATGCCTTGGCCACCACGGCTGAAGATGATGAAACATCTCCGCCAGTGCGTGTTAGCCACTGCCTGCCCGACTCCACCAACATCGATACGCTGATTTCTTTAGCGAATGAGCCGATTGCCAATTACACACAGTTTTCGCGTATTGCGGAGGTTGTTGGTACCACGATTGAAGACAAAGCAATCGGTCGAGCGCATTTTCGCTTCTATCGTGACGAAGGTCTGATCCCGAGCACCCATACGATCGCCTCTCCATAACCATAGAACGAACCCCATGGAAAAGAAAAACAGCCGGACACTGATCGCCGATCTGCAGGCACTGGGCAAACTGATTGACCCCGAGAGTGGGCCCAAGTCAAGACCCACCACCTCTCGCTCACTGGAGGACAGGCCGACTCGGAATCTCGAATCTATCTCCGCATCAGCACCTACGCCGGCATCATCGTTAAATCAGACTCCAACACGCGGCTCTTCAGCTGC
>CEWR01047847.1_pt1 | contig 12370 bp, 6 predicted proteins | sample 356321 | NCBI WGS metagenome assembly CEWR01 (sample SAMEA2621551, study PRJEB7988) | marine metagenome | biome: marine biome (ENVO:00000447); feature: mesopelagic zone (ENVO:00000213); material: "saline water (ENVO:00002010), including plankton (ENVO:xxxxxxxx)" | depth 790 m
ATCGCTTTCTCCTTTGGCAAAGATACCAAAACCAAAGAAAAGCGAGAGCCATAAGATCAACATCAAATACTTTAACATTTAATTTTTTCCTTTAAGTTTTTTGATTTTCTCGAGTGCTTTGATTCCCTGACGACTGTTCGGCGCTATCTCAATAGCTTTTTCGTATGTCTGAAGTGCTAAGCCTTTTTGGCCAGTTCTTTCATATACTAAGGCCAAATTGTAGAGCGTTTTTTCCCAATTTGGCCGAATTTCAAGAGAACGTTGGTAATATTCAACAGCTCGTTGAAATTCATTATTCAAGTAAAGTGTATAGGCATAATTCATTGAAATTTCAGCATCATTGGGTCGAATCTTGATTGCCGACTCAAGTGCTTTATTAGCATCTCGCCACAACCGATCTTGATCATGCGAAAGACACAGGAATGCATAGTCCTTCAATGCTTCAACGTTGCTTGGGTCCATTTTAATTACTTTTGCAAAAGAAGAAATTGCTAGTTGGAATTGGCCGTTATTAGCATACTTTTCACCAAGGTACAGGTGAGGACGAGAATCGGCTGGATCAAGTTCAGCGACCTTATTGAATTCTAACATTGCCTGTTGAACGTTCCCCATACGGTCGTAAACGACTCCTAGAGCGTGGTGTGCACCTGCTGAATTTGGATCCAGTTGAACAGCATGTGTCAGGTCTTCCATTACAAGTTCAGGTTCATAAAGGAGGACCTTAGCTGAACCGAACGTAAAATTAGACATAAATAATCCCCGGCGATAATATGGTTCTGCATTCTGTGGATCGAGCTGAATGGCCTTCTCATAAAAGCGTATAGCTTTCAACATTCCTTGGCGATCATACTGTTCCCCGAGTTTGAGATTATATTTGGCTACATCAGGTGCTAATTTAACAGCACGATCAGCATGTTCAACCGCTTTTTTTGACAAATCCTCTGATTCTTCTATTGAACCCTCTCTTCTTTTTTGCTGAAATTGGTGATCATAATATTGGGAAAGCTGATAATGGATTTCAGGCTGATCCTCATTTATTGCCAGAATTTGGGTGGCAATCTTCATGAATTCTTCTGGGTTATTTTGACGATGGTATGTTTTAGCTAATTCAAGCAATAACTCAAGTTGGACGTTACCCAGGGCAACTGACTCTTCAAACTCTGTAATCGCCATCTGCGTTTGTGCCTGCTCTTCATACAACTGACCGAGCAAAAACCGCACATTTGCGTCCGTTGGATTTAGCAACTTAGCTTTTTTTAGATGAAAAACTGCTTGTTCTTTTTCACCAATCTTGTTGCATAGTTTTCCCGCAAAATACTGCAAATATGCATTATTTGGCTTTGCCTTCAAAATTTGTTTCAGAATTGATGATGCTTGCAGACTACTCACATTTTTTAATCGGTTGGCAACTTGAGAGTACTGGGTATCGGCACTCATCCCACTGCGTAATGCTAGGATTGCATTTCGACCATCATCGTTATCGATAAAAATATGTGCAAGCTGATATCGTACAACAGGATTATCGGGATCAAGCTCCTTTCCTTTTCGATATTGTTCAATTGCTCGATCAGCCATCTTCTGAAGTGCGTAAACCTGTCCCAACTCATAATATGCTTGAGCCGAGAATTTATCATAATCAATTGCCTGTAAAAAAGCATTCTCAGCAGCATCTAAAGCCCCAAGTCTTCGGTAAACCTGACCCATTTCAAAGTGGTAAGCTATTGATTTGGGATGTAGGTCCCTTGCTTTTTCGTAGTGAACGATTGCTTGTGAAAACTTATCGTGATTCTTAAAGTACCTAGCCAATTGCAAATGTGCTTGCCAAATACTGGAATTTGTCGTCACACACTGCTGAAAAAGTGGGAATGCTTTGTTTTCTTGATTATTAGCCAGATAAGCATAAGCCAAAACATAGATGACAATTGGGTTTTTGGGTTGTTTTTCATAAGCTGTCTGATAGATATTTAAAGGCACTTTTATCTGATTTGTCTTGGCTGCATAATCTATCATCTTCTGGTGCATTTCCAGGTTTTTTGGATCTTTCTGTACTTGAGTTCGGTAACTTTGAACAGCTTGGTCAAATGTTAGACTTTGCGACAAGGTTATTGAAGGATGAATTAATAGAACGGAAGACAGAATTAAGAAAAGTTTCTTCATACTGACAAACTCGCCGCATAAATAAATTTGACATGACTTATTCTACGCAATATAAAATAACAGTCAGTATGCCAATTTTAGGAAAGGATATGAAATAATGCGTTTGGTGAAATTATTCTCTGTACTCGCATCAATAACAATGCTTTTTATTAGCTGTGCCTCTGAACACAAGCTAGAAAAAGCTTCAACAAAGGACAACAACACTGAGATAGCAGAAGTAAAAACGACCGCACAGCAGGTTTCTTTAACTGTTAATGGAATGACCTGAGGGATCAGCTGTGTAGCCAGAGTGCGGTCTGCACTCACGAATATTGATGGAGTTGTTAGTGCCAAAGTTTCCATGCCCGACAAGGCAATCGTAAAAATCGAGCCCAATAAAGTTAAGAGCACGCAACTTATCAGTGCTGTCAAAAACGCGGGGTATTCAGCCGTCGTAAACAACTGACACAATCACCGCAGAGGTGAACTTCTTATTTGCGTTTAGCTTCGGTTCCATGTGCAATCGGGTTTTCTCCAACCCAACGCTCGTCAGCTGCGTCGTCCGCCGGTTGATAGCGGGTATCCAAGCTCAAACGAATTCGGTTATTAGCAGAATTATTATCAAGTGAGCAGTGCATTGTGTGCATTGAAAACACGACTAGATCTCCCATTCTAAAGTCAGTTGTTAGCCATTTCCCTCCGAATTTCTCTTGGACCTCAACAGGGTTTTGGGTGTACCATCCACCATATTTCTGGTTAGTTTTTTCGTCATCTACATCAATTGATCCATAAGTACTAATCAATCCTCCAAACTTGTGGGAACCGTGTAGAATGGCCAGTGCTCCTTCAACTTTGGAGACATCGCCAAGTGGGGTCCAACTGGTGTGAAGACTTTTTGATCCTCTTCCCATATACACCCAATCATAATGGCAACCAGTTGATGCTCCAACCCCAACGATTCTTACCCAAATGAAATCGAAAGCTTGAACCTTTTTACCGAAGAAAATTTCATAGAATTCGGTCATTTTTCCTTGGTGTGCAAGTTGTCTAACTGCGTGACCTTCGCGATAACTTGTTTGATCAATTGCCGTTTTTAAACTTGGGTCAATACCTTCACTAATTAAATAATCATCGTCAATCTGGTTATTAACCGCCATTTTTAGTAGTAGCTCATGCCTAGCTTCTACGACCAAATCATTATCCAAAACGCCACGTAAAAGCAGATAGCCATCATCCTCCATTCTCTCACATAGAGCCTGGCCATCTTTAAGAATATCATTCGATGAACGTAGTTCACCAAATCTTTCAGGACAAGTATTGAATTGGTATCCACACGACGTCCACTGCCTCAAAGTATCCTCCAAAAATTTTCAGTTACTAAACAAAATCAATATATAGTGAAGAATGAACAGGATCTATTCTCTATTCTGCTTAGCCTGATCCCCATGTGCAACAGGATTTTGACCAATCCAACGTTCATCTACGGGTTCATCTGCTGGTTGGTACCGGGTATCGACACTCAAACGAATTCGATTATCGGGCGATTTATTATCCAAAGAACAATGCATCGTATGCATAGTAAAAAGTAACAAATCACCTGCTTTGAAATCGGTAGTCAACCATTTCCCTCCAAACTTTTTCTGTACTTCAACTGGATTTGAGGTGTATTGCCCTTTAGATTTTTTAGTTGTTCGCTCATCATCCACATCAATTGAACCATAGGTGCTGATAAGTTCATCAAACTGGTGCGAACCTTTCAGAATAGCGAGGGATCCCTCTATTTTAGGGACATCCCCTATAGGAGTCCAGCTAGTATGTAGGAGTTTAGACCCCCGTCCCATATAAACCCAGTCGTAGTGGCAAGCGGCAGATGATCCTACTCGCGTTGTTCGCACCCACACAAAGTCTAAAGGGCGAACTTCTTTACCAAAAAATCTTCTATAGAACTCGAGTATCTTACCTTGATGAACGAGGGCGCGAATGGCTTTGCCGGCCCCCAATTTCTTAGCAAAACCTGTTGCGCTCATAGGCTTGTTATTGGATTCCAAGTTGAGTATGGCGTCAATTAAAGGATAATTATGATCAATATCGCCAATTGAATCCAATTTCTCAACCAACTCACGTCGTGCTTCAATGACTGTATCCCGATCTAAAATCTCGCGCAATAAAAGATAACCATCCTGCTTCATCCTGTGGCGCAGAGCTTGGCCATTTTCAAGGATGTCATTTGATGAGCGCAATTCACCAAACTTTTCCGGTTGGGTATCAAATTCAAAACCACAAGAAGACCATTTTTCCATAATATTTTCCATAATAGATTGTCCTTAAAGTTTATTCAAGTTCTGAAAGATTAACGGGCCTATTTTCCTGAGCAGAGAGATCAGCAGCAAAAACGACACGGTGTGTTTCGAAAGCAGTATTGAAGTCGGTTAACGGCATAGGTTCCCCACTCTCAATACTGTCAATAAACGCTTGAAACTGTGGCTCGTAAGGATGGTCACTAACGTCACCGGAATCAATCAACGATGTTTCAAGTGTTGACCATTTGTCTTTGTTCATTCCCTTCAGTTTCTCAGAGTAAATACGGTTATCTAACAGACTACCAGCACTGCCAACGAGGTGAACATGGAAATAATAAGGTTGGAGACAATCTACACATGATGTCACTTTCGCTATACGTTCCGATCCCTCGAACTTGAGAATAGTGACGCTGGTAGTTTTATATTCATAAGGATCAAAATGTTGACTTCTCGATTTTGTTTGATAGCTAGTTACTTCTTCTACCTTTCCATCCATGAAAAACAACATAGCATCGAGAGCATGGCAACCGGCGGTCAGCAAGCTAGATCCGCCAAAATCTTTCTTAACATTCCAATCGTATTGACCATACCACGGACCGATACCATGATAATAGTCCACTTCGGCGTAGTGTAGGTCTCCAAGCAACCCTTCATCTACCAGAGATCGAATCAAAGTGAAGTGTTTACTAAATCGGCATTCAAAACATACACAAACGCTGACCCCGTTTAGGCTCACCGCGGATTGAATCCGCTTCGCGCTTTCATAATCTATGCTGATTGGTTTTTCAATAATTAAATGTTTTCCTGCCTCTGCTGCTGCAACTGCTTGGTCAGGATGAAACGGATGTGGTGTACATATGTCAATGATGTCGATATCTGGATCGGCAATGAATTGATCGTAATTTGTATAGGGCTTCAATGGAATACCATATTGTTCTTCCAAATCGCTTGGATTATGTTCACGACGTGAACAAATCGCGGTAACATTAGCACCCTTTACTGCCCCAAATGTGTCAATATGTGCTCCCGCAACCCATCCAAGTCCAACAATTCCAACATTTAAATCACTCATAACTTTCCTCTTCTTCAAGTTTAGGTTTTAATTCTTCTTCACGCAAATTTAGTGCACTGGTGTTGATTCTTGCCAGTCCATTTGAAGTACCGATCCAAGCGACACTATCACCAAGTTCTATTGAATTTATAATCGGATTCCCTATCCGGTCTTCCGGATAAGAAATAAGATCCCATTCCCCAGTATCGCGAGTGTTTTTGTAAACACCATCGTTGGTTGCCAACCACACTTCATCTTCTGTGACAGCAATGTGAATATTCTCGGGTCGAACGAGACTATCCAAATCTCCTCTCACAACTTCCTCTGAGAAGCTGCTCAAGCTGTCAAGATCACACCCAGTATAACCACTGATTTTCTCGGATTGATTGTACCAAGTGAAGAAAAGCTGACTGCCAATGGTATCAAAACTGACAATCGAGTTGCCCACAATCGAATCAAGTCCTTCTAAGTCACCATAAGATCTCCAATAATTGAATTCTCGGTCATAGAAGGCAACACCGCTTTTTGAGGTGCCAATCCAAACGGTTCTCGGAGTGACCTCTAATGCCACGATATCGTCAGCTGGCAATTCATCAACCTCACGGTTAAATATGCGCCATCCATCGGCAGATCTACTATATTGGGCAACGCCAGAGAAAGTTCCCATCCAGACTTCACTGCCAAAAATTTTTATATCATATACTAGTTTATGCGGTAACCCATGATTTTCTGTATAATTCTCGATACTACCGGTTGCTTTGTTATAGCGTATAACCCCATGGTTCATGGTGCCAATCCATAGCTCGTCTTCATCAACTGCCAAAGATTGAATATTCAAAGGAGAACCTTCAAACATCTCTTCAAGCTGAGTGGTAATTTCTGTTTTAATTTCCCAAAAAGCTGAACTGGTATCCGCCTCAGTCAGTCCCTTGGATGTTCCAATCCATATCGTCGTACCATCGACAGCTATCGCTTTTACTTTGTTGCTTGGTAAGCCATCAGAAACTCGATAAATCATCCAAGCACTATTATCACGCATCTGGCGAATTTCCTGTTGTAATTCCAGGTCTTGAGTCATTTCGATTGCAGTCGTGAAATCCGTGATTGCTTCACCATTCTGGTGCAGTTTCAAAAAAGCCCTTCCGCGCATAGTATAGGCATAGGGAAGCCATTGACTCGTTGTGTAAGTAAGAATGAAGTTGGTCAAAGTCGATATTGCCAGCTCATTTTGGTTAGTTTCTACTTGCAACTTTCCAATCAAGTACTGAGCTTTTTCGTAGTCTCCATTTTCTGGAAACTTCTCTGTTACCTGCATTAATAATTCTAGAGCTTGATCAAATGCTTCTACGTTTTCTGTTAACAGGAATGCAGCTTGATAGCCGGCATATGCGCATTGCTCATGTTCAGGATAATTTTCAAATAACAGGATATAGCTTTCCGCAGCTTTCGCAAATTCATCCTTTGAACGATAAGTGGTCGCAGATAGAATAAATTGTTCTGATAGATCATACGACGGATCAACCGCTGCTGCTAATCCGAAGTATTTAATGGCATTGTCCGTTTCACCATCTTCCTGAAAAAGCTCTGCCAGTTGGTAATAGGCTTTTGCATTCTGAGGAGACTCTTGAATTGATAATTCAAAGAGTCTTCTAGCTTGATTCCGAAGCCCTAGCTTTAAAAGATCTTCAGCATTTTTTAGGTATTTTTCCGATATGGTATTCGAAGTAATTGAAATACTGCTTATCTCATCCAAGGAAACCGACATTTCCTGCCCATTGAAATCAATCTTAATGATGCGATTATCGGCATTTAACCAGCGTCCAGTGATCCGATCCCCATTTCTTAAATAAATTGAAACAGGAGTTTCTCCATAACTGATACTTGCAAAGAAAAGGGTAAATGATACTGTTAAAACTATTACATTTTTTTTAAGAGCGTCGCTTAGCAAAATCATCTATGTCTACTTTTCGATTAGATGTTGTGTTAAATTTCATCGGAGATAACCTTAATTTTCCCCCCCGATGCGACTGAAGACTTTGTAGGGTCATACATAGCGTCGGCCGCAATAGGAGGCAAGGTAAATTCACCTTGGGTAATGGCACGAAGCGCATAGTAAAATTTGATTTCGGTTCCACGTTTAAAGTTGCCGTAGAAAACAAGCCGATCGTCACGAATATCCATATAGTCAGGCTTGAACTGTTGATCGGTAATCCACGGAATTCCAGCCCGAGACTCAATTCGTGGGTTTTCGATCTCAAATCCCGCCGGAAGCATATCAACAATAGCTACATTTTCTAAATCTATATTTAATGACTTAATTTTCACTTCTGCTACAATCATTGATCCATGTTTGAAAATATTACCCATAATCGGTTCTCCGTTATCCTTGAGGTAACGACGCCGAACCATGAAATCCTGATCAAATTCCTTAATCACTGATCCGGTTGGAATTCCGGAGGTTGTCCAATAATAATAACAACTTCCATCGCCTTCAAGCTCTATCTGGACCTCCGACCCAAGCCAAGCTTCATTGGTATAATAGGTATCATTAGCATCAAAGTCCGCTATATGTTTTCCTCCAACAATAATTTTTCCAGTGTAATTGTCATTAACCATCTTTCTCAACATTCTGCCTAAAGCAAGAAATGCAAAGGCATTTTCTTGTGTTGTGTGCCACCGGTTATGTTTGCTAGCTGCATCACTGAGCCTTTCAACCAGTTGCATAGCCATTGGATGGTTTTCGTTTAGGTCAACTAGTATACCAAGCATAATTGCTTGAGTACGTGTTTGCGAGTAGAAATTCCCACCAGATCCACGGTTTTCGTCGGCCTGAGTTAAGATGTTAGGAGGGATCATATTCAGGGCAGTATTCATTTCACCAGACGCACCAAATGCACCTGCTAAGTGAAACCACCCTGAATCACTCAACGTATTTCGCTGGTTGTTTTTCAAATAGTTCATTGTCGCCTTTTCAGGATACCCAGTCAACGCCAAAACATAACAGGCATAAGCAATACGGTCGTTTCCACGAAAATCTTGCCCTGCTTGTCTCGCTTGAAATTGGAGTCCACTGATCATGTGATCATAAACACGGTCGGAAACTTGGTAGCCGACCTTACGCGCTTCAACCAAAAAATGTGCTGCGTAAATACTCGACCAGTGATTAGAGGAACTTCCGCCAGGCCAATAAGCAAAGAGACCGTTATACAAAACCATGGACTCTATTTTTCGGATACCTTCAACGATATAATAATCAGCATCATTCTTGATAAAAAGTTTTTGATCAACTACCTTTGCCAAATCCTTGAAATACAGCAACGGAAAAACCTTAGAGGTAGTTTGCTCCAAGCAGCCATGCGGGTAAGTCAACAAGTACGATAAACCACCAGAAAATTTGGTTGCGGGGAATGGTGAAAGCATCAGTTCAACATCTGCCGTATTTTCAAGAAAGTTTGAAGGGAATATAAAACTTGCGGATTTGTTACTCGTCGCAACACCCGATCCACTCTGAGTAACTAAAGGTGCGGCAGGACGTAAGGGTAAACTGGTTACCACCTGAGTTGGTTTAAGGTTTATAGCAGATGTGCTACTACTCCGCGCTGACAACGTAAACTCAATTCTACCTATAGTATTATAGGCTTTGGCTTCAAAGAATACCTGATCTTCTTGGTTTTTATCTAAAGTGACGGTTTGAAGTGCTGAGCCACTAATCTCAACAAAACCTTCTTTAATCAGTGAAACTTCAATATCCGCTTTTTGACCAGTACCATTGAAAACGCGGACAGGAATCCGGAACCGATCACCCGCAGCGACAAAACGCGGAAAGGTTGGTGTCAATACAATTGGATCCCTAACTGTAACCATTTCTGAATCAGAACCAAACTGGTTGTTTGAGAACGTAACTGCCATGATTCGTAAACTTCCGTTAAACTGTGGCACACTAAATCTAACTGATCCTTTGCCAAATTGATCTGTGTCAATAAGCCCTGACCAAAGTGCAACTGGTTTTACTCGACTAACACTGACAGTACTGAGTCGACGTTTGTGTCTAGCATCCACACCATCACCACCAGTACTTGACTTGCCTTTGGTAAGTTCAACCTTCGGCAGAATTGCTGAATACAAGTCATGTGACTGAATACCAAGTCCACGTTGCCGAAAGAAATGCTGGTGTGCATCTGGTGTTTTAAAGTTAGTGAGCTGTAAAATCCCTTCATCAACTGCAGCAACAGTCAAATGACTTTTTCCGGATTCACCTGTTACTTGGTAATCAATTATTAATTCAGTGTTCGGACGGACCAGTTTTGGGGTCTTAAGATCTAATTGCAAACGATTCCTATGAGCATCTATTTTAATTGGAATTATACCGAAGGCACGTGCGGGCGCATGCCTTTCAAGCGATTGAGCTGAACGAATCAAGCTGGCAGAAACATAAGCGTTCGGTTTGAACTCTGTGGTGATGGGGATATCGATCACTCCTGTATTTTCCTTCATCATAATTGTATGGTGGCTTAATACTCGGTCACGCTCAACAGTGAGGAAAAGCTTGCCTGAAAAAGGAGCTTTTATTTGAACTTTAGCTACATCACCAGGTAGGTAGGATGGTTGGTCTAGATTTAGATCCAATCGACTTGGGTTGTCCATCGCCCACGGGACATATCCCCAACCAGAGGCGTAAAACCTAATTGAACTAGATGCACCTGATTCAGAGTCACGAAACTCAATTCGGTACTCTCCCCACTCTTTTGGAATGAACGCAAACCTTCTGACCTCAACTCCTGACTTCATTTGATGCGCAGAGATCTCAATCTCTTCTTTCTCCGAAATGTAGCGATGTCGCCCCTGATTGTCTCGGCGTAAGATAGAATTCCAGTACAATTGATAGACAATTACGTCCAAATCCCGATTAGGCGCCACCTCTCCACTTTGGTCCACGCTAACAAACTCAAATAGCGCCTCTTCATTAATTTTTGTATAACCTGTACCCATCAGTCCCCGAACACCAATATAGTGTGGGTAAGGATGAATTTTTATTCGTTTGTATGCACTTACTGATCGTGCGCCAGGTTCGCTTACAGTTGCGGACAGAATTCCCTTCAACATCGAAGGGGTCTTCATTTGCGGTGGCAAACTAAGTAAAAAGGTGGTTTGACCGCTTTCATCAAGTTTCAACTCACCGAGATCAAGCCGCTGGCTTTTGAATTCAATTGAGCTGTTAGTGAACACAAACGATTTAAATTTCTCTGCTACAAAAACATCAGTTTCCAGATCGCAGGTGGCAATTGTTTTCATGCCCGCGGATGGTGGACCAAACAAATTTGTACTCTCGACCTCAACTCTAACTTCATTTCCAAGCTGATAGGCTTTCTTTGGTGTGCCAATTTTAACTTTTATTCGATCGGGCATAAATTCTTCAACCCGGAAGACTAACCGACCTGTTTCCTGACCAGCAACTAGAAGTTTAGCCATATAGCCACCAGTCTCTACGTAATGTGGTAAGTTAAGGTTTAGCTCAATAGCTCCCTGTGTGTTAGTGTGGGACTGAAACTCACCAAAGATTTTTTGTTTAGGATTTAGAACTTGCATCACAACTGGAATTGAGGGTGGCGGCATGTTTTTTCCGTTACGCACAACCGCTACCAGATTTGCCTGCTCACCAGGACGATATATACCGCGATCCGAGTAGATGAAAGCATCATATCCCTGATGTAGGTATGGAGATCCTTCGACCTCGAAATCGGTAGTGGAAATCAGTGTTTTGTTAAACTGAAGAAAGCTAAAATCCTCGCCTTTCTCCGCACTGATCATGAATGGTTGAAATCCATCAGTTGGCTTCTCAATCGTGTCGAATTTGATGAACCCATTTTCATTCGTTTTTCCGGAAAGTAAGGTTTGGTTATTGTCGCTTATCAGTTGGATTTTAGTGTTGGGTACAGGTTTAAGCGAAGCTAGTGAATTAACCCAAACTAACAATTCTTTGTCCGTTCGTTTAGCAATAATTCCAAGATCCGTGATTAGTATCCACTGGTGGGCTCTCCGCCATCTATGATCAACTTCGCGTGAGATTATCTTGAAGATTCCAATTCGATCATTATCAAGATAGTCTTTCAGAGATATGGGAGTGATTACCTCATCATTTTTGACTTTCTGGACATTAATCACCTCGTTATGTATCTGTTTCCCTAGACTTTTAGTCCAACTTGACCAACTTTGTGCACTTGCTAAGTAATTAATATTATTGACAAAAATTTTTTCAATTTCAATTTTCACCTTATCAATATTTATCGTTGCCAGACCAACATTTAAGTCTCCCCCGCGAGGCAGATAAACGCCTTCGCCAACAAAACGTAAACTGGGTTCTAAATCAGGGATAGTTACACGATTCGTAAAATCGCGCTTTAATAGAGATTCATCAATAGAAGACAATCCGCTCCGAATGGCTAAAGTGTAATTATTGCCAGGCGTAAAATCACTACTTTCAATTCTTAGTGAATTATAATCGCTGAGTATTTTATACTCGATTTTTGGCTCTATCGAGAAAAATTGTTGTAGCGTGTCTGAAGCGATTTCCGAACTAAATCTCAACCGGATATAGTGACCGGATCCACTCGATTGAACACCAATGCTCTCAACGACTAAGTTGCCAGCTCCTCTTAACACAATTGAGTCACTATATTTGTGATGTAATCCAAGTTGCGCACCAATTGGTTTCAGGCCTTTACCAATTCCTAGCGTGATTGTTTGATCTTTGCCAAGTCTCTGAATCTCGTCTGTTTCAAACTCTACGGTGGAGCGAACTCCTGCTGATTTAACCCGGTATAGGAGTTTGGTACTGGCTAGATGCAGAGAAAGATGCTTTTTAAGTTGGTCTATATCAATTGGA
>CEWR01158309.1_pt1 | contig 12370 bp, 13 predicted proteins | sample 356321 | NCBI WGS metagenome assembly CEWR01 (sample SAMEA2621551, study PRJEB7988) | marine metagenome | biome: marine biome (ENVO:00000447); feature: mesopelagic zone (ENVO:00000213); material: "saline water (ENVO:00002010), including plankton (ENVO:xxxxxxxx)" | depth 790 m
TTTTTTAAAAAAAAAGTATTGACCGATGTTATATTTGCTAGAAACTTTTTTTACAAAAAAACAACAATTACAGCCTAATAAATTGAGAAATTGTTGTTAGTCTCCACTTTAATAGAACATTGATCGTGTTTTATTAGAGTATCAATAAAAGAGCATATGTATCTAAAGATAAAAAAATATTTCTAAAATTATTCCGAAACATCTTTTGTATCGTTATGAATATTCATTAAGATATCCTTATTACCTTATGTTTATTGGAAACAAATTCAAATGTAATGTCTGTAATAGTCAATTGAATTCTTTTATTGGAATTGAAAAAGACAAACTGTGTCCAAGATGTGGAAGTATCAAACGCACTAGAAGATTATGGAAAATTCTTACGGATGATTTTCTAAAAGGAAATAAAATAATACTAGATTTTTCTCCATCAAGAAGTGTTTGTCGATTGATGAAAAAAAGTTATAATACCTATGTAAGCTCAGATTTATCTGGAGATTTTATTGCAGATATGGCTTTTGAGATAACAAAAATAGATGCACTAGACGAAAACTTTGATTTGGTTATTTGTTATCATATCCTTGAACATGTTGTTGAAGATGAAAAAGCGATGGATGAGCTATGGAGCATTATTAGAAAAAAGGGAAGTTGTATAATTTAAACTCTTTTTAAGGAAGGCGATATATATATAAAGACAATTCAATTACCACCTCTGAACAAAGAGAAATTCATTTTGGACAAAATGACCATGTTAGAATTTACTTTATAAGCGGACTTGTTAGACGTTAGAAAATGCTGGTTTTAATGTTGATGTTAAAAATTATAATGAGGAAACCGAAAACATGTATGGATTTCATACGAATGAAACTGTTTTGATTTGTCATAAATAATAAATTCAGTAAATACATGTCTCAGTGTATTTATATTTTACCCATTGCCAGATATCTTTTTTGATAGACCATTTTGCTTCTCTTACATTAGCACCTCTGCCTTCTGTCCACTGTTTGAATAGGTAGTCTTTAGTTTTATCTTTAGCCTTAAGCTCTATGCATGTATTTACAGATTAAATCCAACCTGCATCTTTAGGCGTTGAATATGCACAATTAATTTTTATCAGTGTGTTTTTAGGAACGACTACATTAAATAAAGTAAAAATAATAGTCCATGCCGAACCTGCTTCAACAAACAGTAAAAAGGCATCGATGTGGTTATGTTTTCCTTTTGCAAAACCTCTTGGAGAGGCATAATTTACCACATTAATATTAGGTGAAAAGTTTTCGAATTTTTCTGAAAAGAGACTGTTAAAGGAATTGATTGACTAAATATTTTCAGAAGCAAAAAAAACTTAATCTATAAAAAGGTGTTTTTAGATTTATCTTTTTTATATTTTTACAAAAAAATACATGATGACAAAATATATTATCGTTTTACTTACTTTCTTTTTTTGTCAAGTGATAGTTGCGCAAAGTTTTGAAGAAACAAAAAAACAGGCAGAGGAAGGTAATGTATTTGCACAATACAATGTTGCTCGAATGTACCATAACGGAGTAGGTACTTTAAAAAAACCTAAGAAAGCCTTTGAATGGTATATGAAATGCGCAGAACAAGGAGATTTAGAAGCACAATACAATGTTGCAAGAATGTATTATAGTGGAGAAGGTACTTTGAAAAATCCAAAGAAAGCCTTTGAATGGTATATGAAATGTGCAGAACAAGGAGATGTAGACGCACAGTTTAATGTTGCTCGATTGTATCATTACGGAGAAGGTACTCTAAAAGACTATGAGATGTCAGCTTATTGGACTAGAATAGCGTACGACAATGGAAATGATTCGGCAAAAGAATTTTGGGAAAATCATGAGTTGTGGAAGTATTAAAGTAAAAAATTAAGAAACAAAACTATATTTTTTTTCTTTAAAAGACAATAAACAAAAAATAATAAATATTTTGACTAAGTTTTTGGTCTATTATTAAAAAAGAGACACTACTTTTAGTAGTGTCTCTTTTGAGTTTTATAGGTGTTTTTTATCTCAATATTATACAAAGCTACAGATACATTTTTTATCATAACGGTTATTCTTTTTAGTAAGCTAAAGAATATATACAACATATAAATCGTACGTTTAAATAAAAAAAACTAAACAATCTCTTTATGAGTTAGTTGATTTTTTTAATTGTGGTGAGACCGGGAATAACGAAACGTTTTTCCCTAGCCTCCCATTCTGTAAATGCAGTGAACTATCCTTTCAGTCTAGACAACTTAAACCAAAAAAAATGCTCAAGTGAAACTACTTGGCATTTTTTATTGTTTTAACTCGCGCTATCACTGCGCTTAATTGTGGAGACGCCGGGAATCGAACCCGGGTCCAAACGAGCAACGTCGTAGCTTTCTACATGCGTAGTTTTTATTAGATTTTCGACAAAAAGCTAGTTAAAAACAACTGACTTCAAGCTTAACTTATTGAGTTTCGGAAAAACAGCTAAGTAATATTAATCCTATGTAGACTTTTACGACACCTCTAAATTGCACGCGGTCTATCAGCGCTGGCAGGAGATGCATAGCTTGCTCACCTAGTGAGCCAAGGCCAATTCTTACTGTAATTCAGAATTAGGCAGCCATGGCGAAAGATTCTTCACCGTTTAAAATTGTGGAACCTCGATTATCGAGAATGAGCTCCATCTCTCGGCATGCTTACTAGTCAATTGATCTCGCTGTCAAAACCAGTCGTCCCCATGTTCCTAAATGTACTTTAAGAACGATTCAATGTACTCGTTTGCAAAATTAGTCAAATTTATTAGTTTTGAGCGTTTAGTTTTGGATTTTTAGTTGTTTTTTTACTGACCCAAAACTAAGAACTAAAAACCCAAAATCTTTTTGACAAATCAGCAAGAATATTTAAAAACCTTGGCCCATACGAGAATGCCTTTCGGTAAATACAAAGGAACCTATTTAATAGATTTGCCAGAACATTATATCGTTTGGTATCATAACAAGGGGTTTCCAACTGGAAAAACTGGAGATATGTTAAAACTTGTTTATGAGCTGAAATTGAACGGATTGGAATACTTAATTCATAAAATAAAAAAAGATACAACTAAATAAATTACTGAATCTTAAATTGTAGTATCACTTCTGTACCGCTCAATACATTAAGTGTGGTATTTTTATTTTCTTTAATTGGTATTTTTAGTGTCGCAATATTATTGTAGAATTCAGGAATAACAGTTGTCAAGTAATAGTCATTTCCAAATGCATAGCCTAATTCCATAGTGGGATCTATGTTTTTAAATTTTAAAATAATAAATTCTTTACTAGGGTCTAGGACACCAACTTTTGGGGAAACTAATTGAATTTTTTTTAAGAAAAAAAGAGATGAATAAAGAGGTTGACTAACAAACTTTTTTTTTGTTATAGCCGGAGTTAATAACTGCCAGTTGTTTTCTTCAGGATGGTGAGTGGTAATTAATTCTTTAGGGTTTGTAAAGAAATAATGTTCGTCATAGTATTGTATCCAATGATTTGAATCTCTGCTATAACCAGCTCCCCATGTTGTATCAATAAACTGCCATTTTGAGTTTATATAAACAGCATTCCAAGCATGTCTTTCATCTAAGGGAAGTTGACCAATCTTAGATGGATTGGTTCTTGTATAACCGCTAATAACTACACATTTGATGTCAAGTTGAGTACATACTTCTTTAAAAGTCATAGAGTATCCTTCACAAATAGCTTTTTTAGAAGAAAGCGTCTTATTGATAATCTTTAAATCTCGTTGTCTGATTTTTTGTTCTAATTCTTCTTTGGAACTATATCTAAAGCTATAAGCATCGTCTCCATATTTATATTCCTTGATATTGTATTCAACCGTATTTGTTAAATATATATACAGCGCTCTTACTTTCTCTAAATCGTTGGAAAAGTCCTTGTCTATTTTTTTTGCTAATGCATTAGTATTTCTAATATTTTTAGAATATTGCAGAACAATACTGTCAACCGAGTCGTATTGCTGTGCTGTTAGCAAAAAAGACACAAAGAATAGTGGTAAAATAAAAGACTGTTTTACAAATGTGTAAAACAGTCTTGTTATGTTATTTAATAAAAACATTAACTCAAGGTATTGATTGTTTTTCTGATTGCAACTAAGTTCGTTAATAATTTTTCTAAATGTTGTATGTCTAACATGTTTGCTCCATCAGATTTTGCATTTGCAGGATCGAAGTGCGTTTCAATAAATAAACCGTCAACTCCGGTAGCAATTCCAGCTCTCGCAATCGTTTCAATCATATCTGGTCTACCACCTGTAACTCCACTTGTTTGATTCGGTTGTTGTAAAGAATGTGTAACGTCTAAAACAGTAGGAGCGAAGGCTCTCATTTCAGGAATCCCTCTAAAGTCGACAATCATATCTTGGTACCCAAACATAGTTCCACGATCTGTTATCCATGCTTTTTCATTTCCACTGTCAATTACTTTCTGAACAGCATGCTTCATTGCACCAGGACTCATAAATTGTCCTTTTTTCAAGTTGACAACTTTTCCTGTTTTTGCAGCAGCTTCAACCAAATCTGTTTGACGAACTAAAAACGCAGGGATCTGCAATACATCAACGTATTCTGCAGCAAAAGCAGCGTCTTCGTTTGTGTGGATATCTGTAACTGTAGGAACATCAAAAGTTTCAGAAACTTTACGTAATATTTTCAATGCTTTTTCATCGCCAATTCCAGTAAAACTATCAATTCTGGAACGATTCGCTTTCTTAAAACTTCCTTTAAAAATATAAGGAATCTTTAATTTATCAGCAATTGAAACTACTTTTTCAGCAATTCTTAAAGCCATTTCTTCTCCTTCAATAGCACAAGGTCCCGCTAAAAGAAAAAAGTTACCACTATCTGTATGTTTTATTTTTGGAATAAGAGTTAAATCCATATCGTTCTGTTTTTTGCAAAGATAGGGTTTCAATTAGCAATGCACAATTCAAATTTGTGTAATTGAAATAAAAGTATCAAGTCCAAAGTATCAAATATTAAGTAGAAAGCATTCAGTCATAAGTATCAAGTCAAAGCTTAAAAAGTTATTTCACTCTTCACTTTTCACTTTCCGTTCTTCACTCTCCATGCTTCATTCTTCACTTTCAATTCTTTACTTATTTCGCCACATCATAACTTCTATCCCAATCTTTCCAAACAACTTCATATCCTTGATTTTGAATCATTTCTTTAATTTCGTTCGTAGATCGTTCATCAGATATCTCAAATTGCTCTAACGATTCAGGTGCTACAGCATAACCTCCTGGATTTGTTTTAGATTCTGCACTAATAGAAGTGATTCCTAGTTTTATAATGTTGTTTCGGAAAACTTCATTCTCACGTGTCGACATAGATAATTCTACATCTTCGTCCAATAATCGATATGCACAAATTAATTGTACCAGGTCCGAATCTGTCATTTCTACTTTAGGCTCTACATCTCCTTGATGTGGTCTTAGTCTAGGGAAAGAAATAGAATATTTCGTTTTCCAGTAGGTCTTTTGTAAATATTTTAAATGAAGAGCAGTATATAATGAATCTACACGCCAGTCTTCTAAACCGAATAAAGCACCAATTCCGATCTTATAAATTCCTGCTTTCCCTAATCTATCAGCGGTCTCTAAACGATAGTCAAAATTAGATTTTTTACCTTTCGGATGGTGGATTTTGTATGTTGCTTTATGATATGTTTCTTGATAGACCAAGACAGCATACAAACCAGCCTCAATGAGCTCTTCATATTCATTTTGGTCTAATGGCTGTACTTCAATAGTAATGTTTGAAAATTGTGATCGAATTAATTCTATCGCGTGTTTCAAATAGGAAACACCAACAGTTCTGTTGGCTTCGCCAGTTACTAATAAAATATGGTCGTAGCCTAGTTCTTTAATATGCGCTACTTCTTTAAGTATTTCTGCGTCACTTAACGTTTTTCTCTTGATTTTGTTGGTCATGCTAAAACCACAATACGTACAAATATTTTGACATTCGTTAGACAAATACATGGGGATATACATTTGAATGGTATTTCCAAATCGCTTTTTCGTTAAGGCATGACTTCTCCGGGCCATTTCTTCTAAAAATGGTTTGGCTGCGGGAGAGATCAAAATTTTAAAATCAGAAATATCCATTTTTTCTTTTCTGAGTACTGCTTCTACGTCTGCATGGGTAAAACTGTAGATGTCTTTTTCTAGCGTATCCCAATCGTATAAATCAAAGGTGTTTTTAAATGACATTTTTTTTGCTTTTGACAGTTCGTTTTTTGCTAAAGGCTACTTGCCAAAAGCGAATAGCGATTTAGTTATTTAGAAAAGAGGTGAAAGGGCTACTTGCTTCTGCATGTTTTTTTACGGATGCTAATTTTGCGTTGTATGCTATTCGTCCAGCTTGAACGGCTAGTTTAAATGCATTTGCCATGGCAATAGGGTTTTGTGAAACTGCAATTGCTGTGTTTACTAGCACAGCATCAGCTCCTAATTCCATTGCATAAGCTGCATGAGAAGGGCTTCCAATACCTGCATCAACAATTACCGGAACATTGCTTTGTTCGATGATTATTTCCAAAAAGTCAACTGTTTTAATTCCTTTGTTTGTTCCTATTGGCGCTCCCAAAGGCATTACGCATTGTGCACCTATATCTTCCAAACGTTTGCATAAAACAGGGTCGGCATGAATATAAGGCATGACAACAAAACCTAATTTTACTAATGCTTCCGCAGCCTTTAATGTTTCTATAGGATCTGGTAATAAATATTTTGGGTCTGGATGAATTTCTAATTTTATCCAGTTTGTTTCCAAAGCTTCTCTGGCTAATTTTGCCGCAAAAATGGCTTCCTTAGCATTCCGTACTCCAGATGTATTTGGCAATAGATTGATATGAGGTTTGTTGATACTCTGCAACATTTTATCTTGTTCATTTTCTATATCAACTCTTTTAAGAGCAACAGTAATCAATTCACTTTCACTAGTCAATAAAGCTTCTGACATCAGTTCGTTTGAGCTGAATTTTCCTGTTCCAGTAAATAATCTCGATTGAAATTCTTTGTCTGCAATTTTTAATATATCGTTCATTTTACTTAGTTGTTAAGAATTAGCGTTGACTTTTTCTTTCTGTTAGTTCTATTTTTATGTTCCAATCAATCAAAGGTCCAAACTTGTTCACTTTTAGAGGGAGCATTCAAAAAGGTGTTTATTTTAGGAATCACATTAAAGTCTTTTGTGATAGCACTAGACATGGCAATACCATGAACTCTAGTCATCATTATATCTAAAATATTATCTACTTGTATGCCACCGATAGCTATAATTGGAGTTTCTGTTTTTAGTTCTTCTAAAATGGTTAAATACCCATCCGTTCCTAAAACAGGACTTAAATTTTCTTTGGTTTCTGTAAATTGAAAAGGACCTAATCCTATATAATCAACCTTCTTGTCAATAAGCGTTTTGCAATCTTCGAGTGTATTCGCGGTTCCTCCGATAATTTGCCAAGAATACAAGTGTTTTCTTGCCTCAGTAGGACAGCTATCTGATTTTCCTAAATGAACACCATCCGCTTTAACTTCTTTAGCAATTTTGTAATGGTCGTTAATAAGCAACCTCGTTTGAAAATGTTCGGTTATTTTACGAGCTTCAATTGCTGCTTTTAAAATTTTCTTTTCAGAATAGTTTTTTATTCTTAATTGAACTAATTCTGCTCCGGCTTGGCAAGCTTGCTGAATGTTTTCAAGATGTTCTTTTATCGATGCTCCTTGAGAGATGTAGTGCAGTTTAGGAATCATATTTTTTATAATTGAGACGTTTGTAAATTATAGAATTTGAGTAGTGTAGAAGTTTAGTTCTTGGGTTGATTGTTTATGATGCTGCTAAAGATGCGTTTAACATTTTACTTACTTTGCTTATTAAGTCATTCAAATTTATGAATTGATTTGTGTATTCTAAATCCCGAGATAGGATTAAGAAGTCGTTAGATTCTTCTAATGAAGCCTGTGCAATATTATAAAAAAGTACTTTTTCTTTAGTACGTACCTTTTTATAACCTTCATCGATGTTTGCAGGAATTGAAACAGCTGCTTTTCTAAACGGAGAAGTAAATCCGTAGATTTCTTCTTTAAGAAACAGTTTTATGATTTTAGAAACCTCTAAGACAAATTGATGCCCTTTTTGCCAAACCAATACATTTTCAAAAGTTTTACTTTTTTTCATAGTTGTTTAAGATTTCAGCTTCTTGACTGCTTAAATTTTCGAATGCTACACTTCTATAATTGTGCTTTCCCAAAATAGAATTATCAGAGTTTAAAAAGACTTCTGTGTAATATTTGGCGTTTATTGCTGCATCTTCCAATGCTATTTCTTTTGCTAAATTAGCTGACAAAGAAGAGGACAATACGCAGCCACTTCCATGTTTTTCTTTTGTTATTTTAATACTTGGCGGAATGTTTAGCATGACTATCTTGCTATGGTATAACTCATCCCATCCTTTTTTATCTTTTCTATGTCCTCCTTTTAGATAGATGTTTGTAAAAGAGCTAATATGTTCCAAGGTGTCTTCAATATCTAAATTTGGATACAGACTTTGTATCTCCTCATAATTAGGAGTAATGATAAAACATTTTTCCCAAATTGAATCTAGTAAGTTTTGATCTTCGTTGCTGTGAAAGTCAAACCCTGCACTGGCTTTAAAAATAGGATCTAAAACAATTTTTATGCTTGGATCTAATATGTGTAATCTATTAATAATCTGTTGTATTACAACCCAGGATTGAACGATGCCTATTTTAACAACAGGAATCTTAAAACGATCAAATAGAATTTCTATTTGTGATAAAACAACCTCTGTGTCCATCCAAATACAGTCTTTAAACTCTACATCATTTTGAATAGTAACCGCAGTGCATACAGACAAACCATAAAGACCATGTGCTTCAAAGGTTTTGATATCGGAAGTTATTCCGGCACCTCCAGAAGGGTCGTGGCCTGCTATTGTTAAGATGTAGTTATGTTCGTTCATGTTATACTTATCTTGTCACTTCGAGTGAGTTTTACGATTGCAATGAGTAGAATTTGTATAGAGAAGTTCTCGATACAATTTTTCGTTCCTCAACATCACTCGAACTGACATTTCTAATTATTAATTGTTTTTTTGCACATTGCACATTGCACATTGTTAATCAAAATGATTATACATCAATTTAAAATCCGCTACAGGCGTTTTACTATTCCAAATTCCTCCTAATACTCCAACTCCATTAAATCCTAAAGCATCAAATTCTGCTAGGTTTTTTGTTGTAACGCCGCCCATACCAATAATTATTTTATCAATAGGATTGACATCAAATCCACGACCTTTATATCCCTTTTTTGAGATGGATGAAAACACCGGACTTAACAAGTGATAATCAAATTCAAAAGTACATTTTTCTAATTCTTCAGGTTCATGAAATGAGGAACTAATTGTTTTGCCAAACATTTTTAGTCCAGTAAAATAATTACTAGGGTCGTCAATGTTGTCTCTTCGATTTTGTTCTTGAAAATGAATTCCTTTTAAGCCGAACTCATTCACTAACTCATGAAAATAATGCACTACAATTCTGGAGTGATATGCTGAATCAATTTGATTTAAATAAGCACAATGTTCCGCGTAGTTTTTAGAAGGTTTTCTAAAATGATAATATTCTAAACCCTCTTGAAATAACTGATGTAGTATTTCAATTTCGTTTGGAATATCATTCTCTGGAGCTATTAGTAGGATCATGTTTTTAGTTGCTATTAGTAATTACTTTTCGATACAATTTTTTGTCCCTTAAAATCACTCCAATTGACACTTAGTTCTTTTTTATGTGCTTTTCTTTTATTGCGTCAGGAATTCACTTAAAGTGACACGTGTTCGCCCTTTTCTATAAGTTCTCGATATGTTTTGTGAAACACGGTTTTACAAAACATATCGAGAACTTGAGTTAGGGATTGAAGTGACATCCTTTTTGTGTCTTTCCATATGCTTATTGAAAGCGGTTGCAATTTACAAAAAGATATAGCGGAAAGCCCGACCTAAACATAAAACTGGCATTTCGACAAGCGCAATGTTCGTTTTATGTTTAGGGAACTCCCTTATGATGTTATAAATATACCTTAGATCCTTTATCTTTAAACTCTTGAGATTTTTCCTCTAATCCTTTTGCGATGACTTGATTGTCTACGATATCATTTAGAGCAGCAAAGTCACGAACTTCTTGAGAAATTTTCATAGAACAGAACTTAGGTCCACACATAGAACAGAAATGCGCAACTTTGGCACCATCGGCAGGTAAAGTCTCATCGTGGTATTCTATAGCACGTTCAGGATCTAGCCCTAAATTAAATTGGTCATTCCAACGGAATTCGAAACGAGCCATACTCAACGCATTGTCTCTATGCTGAGACCCAGGGTGTCCTTTTGCTAAATCGGCAGCATGCGCAGCCAATTTATAGGTAACAACTCCAACACGAACATCTTCTTTATTTGGCAATCCTAAGTGCTCTTTTGGTGTTACATAACATAACATTGCGCAACCAAACCAACCGATCATAGCAGCTCCAATACCAGAAGTAATATGGTCGTATCCTGGAGCAATATCTGTAGTTAAAGGACCTAATGTGTAAAAAGGAGCCTCGTCACAAACATCAATTTGTTTCTCCATATTTTCTTTGATCATATGCATTGGTACGTGACCTGGTCCTTCAATAAAACACTGAACTTCGTGCTTACGAGCAATTTGTGTCAACTCTCCTAACGTCTCTAATTCGGCAAACTGAGCTTCATCATTTGCATCGGCAACAGAACCCGGACGCAAACCATCTCCTAAAGAGAAGGCAACATCGTATTGTTTTAAAATGTCACAAATATCTTCGAAATGTGTATATAAGAAACTTTCTTTATGATGCGCCAAACACCATTTCGCCATAATTGAGCCTCCACGTGAAACGATTCCTGTGACACGATTTGCTGTCATTGGTACATAACGCAATAATACACCTGCGTGAATGGTAAAGTAATCTACTCCTTGTTCAGCTTGCTCAATTAAAGTATCACGGAAAATCTCCCAGGTTAAATCTTCAGCGACACCGTTTACTTTTTCTAAGGCTTGGTAAATTGGTACGGTTCCAATTGGAACTGGAGAATTACGTACAATCCACTCACGTGTTTCGTGAATGTTTTCACCGGTAGATAAATCCATGATGTTATCTGCTCCCCAACGACATGCCCATACCGCTTTTTCCACTTCTTCTTCAATAGAAGAGGTCACAGCAGAGTTCCCAATGTTTGCATTTATTTTCACTAAGAAGTTTCTACCTAAAATCATAGGTTCGGCTTCTGGGTGATTGATATTAGAAGGTATTACTGCACGTCCTCTAGCGACTTCTGAACGTACAAATTCTGGCGTGATTTTATCAGGAATAGAAGCTCCGAAGTGTTCTCCTTTGTGTTGCTTTCTAATCTCAGTCATTTCGTCAATTCGTTGGTTTTCACGAATAGCAATGTATTCCATTTCTGGAGTAATCATTCCTTTTTTTGCGTAATGTAATTGTGTTACATTTTGCCCTTTTTTTGCTCTTAAGGGTTTCTTTAATAAAGCAAAACGCATATGATTCAAACTTTTATCATTTAAACGTTCGTTACAATATTCAGAAGAAAAACCATCTAGTTGCTCAACATCACCACGATCTGTAATCCATTCTTTACGAATTCTATCGATTCCTGCATGGATGTCTATCTTTTTATTTGGATCAGTATAAGGTCCTGATGTGTCATAAACGGTAACCGGTTCGTTTGGTGTTTTCTTTTTCGTTAAAGAATCTGTTGTGTCGCTTAAAGCAATTTCACGCATGGCCACTTTAATTTGTGGATGGATTTTTCCTGCAACGTAAATTTTTGTTGAATTTGGAAATGGGTGTCGTGTAATTCCGTCTTGTTTTGGTGCAGTGTCTTTGTTTTTCATTTTTTTCTAGTATTTGGTAGCTGGTATTTGGTGTCAAGACAAACAGAGCTATTATATAATTGTTAATTATTAATTCGAAATTGTGAATTGAGTTATCCTCCTTGCGTGGCTTGAATAAGTAAAACAGAGTCGTTTTCGTTAAGAGTGGAGTTGGACCAATTATCTTTTAAAATAATTTCTTCATTGATAGCCACAGCAATTCCGTTTTGGGTGTGGTTTAACAATAATAATAGGTCTTCTATAGAAGAGCCTTTAGAAATTTCTTTTTGAATGTTGTTTACGCTTATATTCATATAAATATATTTTTTGCGAAAACGATAGCGGGCAAAACCCGTTTGAAATTGAAAAGTAGTACGCGAAGCTGCGATACTAAT
>CEWR01103855.1_pt1 | contig 12369 bp, 11 predicted proteins | sample 356321 | NCBI WGS metagenome assembly CEWR01 (sample SAMEA2621551, study PRJEB7988) | marine metagenome | biome: marine biome (ENVO:00000447); feature: mesopelagic zone (ENVO:00000213); material: "saline water (ENVO:00002010), including plankton (ENVO:xxxxxxxx)" | depth 790 m
CAGGTGGTGGTTCCTGACCGCGAGGGAAGACCGCTTGCGGATCGTTCACCTGGCGATTTGACTTCCGGGGCCTGGCCTCAGGTGAACCGGATGAAGCTGCGCAGCTTGTTGGAGACGGCGTTGCGCGCCCGCTGAAGAGAGTCGGCAACGGCCTGCTGGCTGATTCCCAGCTGGTTAGAGATCGCTTTTTGCGACAGCACGTTTCTGTAGTAGAGGTTGACGACCTCCTGCTGGCGGCTGGTCAGGATCTCGACGTTATCGAGCAGCGCCTGCGTCATCAGTCTTCCCTGGTAGATTCGCAGGAGGTCTTCATAGTCTACCCTTCCCTGCTCCATCGATGGCAGGTGCGGTTCGAGGTAGCTGCAGATCTGGCTGCAGGTTCTTTTAAGTGGGCAGTACTTACAGAGCATCCCTGGTCCTGGAATTGAAACGGTTTTATTCGACGGGTGGGCACCTCGCCAGAGACGACCACCGGGGCAAGGTTATCACAGGATTCCATTCCCTGTCAAAGATGGGCAGCGGGCGGCGATTGCGCTGTCCTGGCATCAGAGAGGGCAGGGAGCGCCACTTAAGGGGGCTCCGGTAGCGAAGAAGTTTTCACGTGGTAAGATCGACCTAGGTTTGAAATGTGTGGAGGATTCCCCACCAGGGGCATCCGGCCGTTTGTTTGTATTCTGTTCGATCAGGTTCCACCGGGTTTATCATGAAGCTGAAGGTCTCGTTCTTACTCCGGAAGGTAATGCTCCTGGCTGTGTTCTTTACACTGGCTGAGGGAGCGAGAGCGCAGGAGCTCAGGCTGGTCCCCCTGGGATCTGCTTACGGCTGTATGGACTATTCCATCGAGCTTCGACTGGTGGGCGCCGGGCAGCCGGTGTTCGGCTACCAGGTTTCACTCTCCTACCCGGCGGATTCTTTCGAGCCGGTTTCCTTTGAAGGAGAGCTGGAGGGCTGGTCGAGCCGGCGCAGCGGACTCTTTCCCTTTGCCCCTGCATCTCCTTGTGAGCAGTGGGCCGATGGCAACGGGGTCGACAGGATCCTGGTCTCCGCTTCGGTCTATCCCGATCCAGGTGTGGTTGGCAGGACAGTGGCAGATGAGGCCGCCGGGGCGGACGTGCTCCTGGGCCGGATTGTCTTTCGGCCCAGGGATGGTGCCGCCGGAGGGACCTTCTCGGCTACCGAGGGTGGCTGTCCCGGGTTGCTGGGAAGCATGGTTGAGTATCCAACGGCTTTTTTCGATGCGGATGGACGCACCCTGGAGCTCGAGTCTCAGCCACTGGCCGCTCCCATCCTCAGTGCCGAGGTGGAAGACCTCGCCTGTCGCCCGGTCGATGGGGCAAGGGCTGAGCTTAGCTGGAGCCCGCCAGGCGCGGCCGCGAGTGTCGAGACTGTGCAGGTCAGCAGGGATGGTACCCCCCCTGTTTTTCTTCCCGTGGATTCGGGGAGCTACCTGGATGAGCCCGGCCCCGGTCTCCATCGCTATGAGATCACGAGCCTTTTCGCCGATGGCCGCGAAAGCTGCATTTCTTCCTGTGAGGTTGAGATTGTTATCGAGGGCGAGGAGGTTCTCTTTATCAGGGGAGATTCTGACAGCAACGACCGGGTCAACCTCAGCGATGCAATCCAGATTCTGCGTTATCTCTACCAGGCCGCCGGGATCGAGTGCCGGGATGCCGCGGACGTCAACGATTCAGGGAGGATCGAGCTGGCGGATGCGATCTACCTGCTGAATTTTGTCTTTCAGAGTGGAGCCGGGGTTCCTCTTCCCTATCCCGCAGCAGGAGCAGATCCGACCCCGGATGGACTCGGCTGCAGGCCCTCTGCCTGAAGGCAACGTTTCCCACCGGTTCCAGAGTTTTATCCTTCTGTAGCCGGTGCCCCATATTTGTGGGAATCCACCCCACTACCCGCCGCTGATGGCCTGCCTGGGCTCTCAGAAGGTCTGATAACCACTTTTCAGGTGGTATAGAGAAACGCCAAGGGCGATTTCAAGCCGTTCCCATTTTACGTCTTTAAGGGACCGCTCGGGTCGTCAAGGCCTGCCAGGGCCACTGTGTGTGGGCGAGAACAGGGTGAAACACAACATGTTGTGGTATCGAAAAATAAATAATGGGCGCTTGTACCGTGGATAGTTGTGTGGAATAGTGGGGGCTATTCCCAGACTTGCCCATATGGTGGGTCTGCCAGGAACTGTGTTTTTCTGAAATGGAGCGAGCGAGAGATGCGATTGCGCGAGGGAAACTGCTCAGCATACGCAAGGGACTACCCGGAAGGTCTCGAGTGGCTGAACTCCCGTTCTCGGTTTGTCGTGAGCGCTGGTGAAGGGAAATACAATACGAGAGGAGATGGGCCAGTTACTGTCAACTCACGCTTCGAGGAACTCGGCGTTTGCCGTGGAAGTGTGGGAAGAACAGTTTACCGTCCCCGGATGTTGAGGAGTTTACACCCGGGGCTGGTTTTTTCCGCCGAAGAGAGAGCTTTTCGGCAATGGCCTGCACGTTCCTTGGAAAAGAAGAGAAGAAGAGACGAGCCTGGTTACGAGGGTTTGGGGCGCGTGGTGCTTGCACCGTGGCAGTCCTGTATCTGATTCCAGGCTCAGTAAGAGCGCCCTTACCGGGAAGGGCGCCTTTTTTTGAGATTTTAAGGATGCGGCAGGAAAACACCCTGCAATCCAGGCTTTTACTGAAAGTGCATACAGAATGCTCCAGGGAGCTCATCCCCTCACTCTTGACAGCAAGAACCGCGTGGTTCTGCCGGCCGCTCTGCGCCGGGAGCTGCCTGAGGGCGAGCTCGACAAGATGGAGTTGACCACCGGGCGCCGGGCGCAGTGGCTCCAGCTGTGGACGAGGCGTACCTGGAAGGCGAGAGTCGACGAGATCTATGACAAGTACGATTCCGATGACGAGGAAGCAGAGAATTTTATCCGGGATCTCATGGCCTCGGCTGACGAGGTGGATCTCGACAAGCAGTACCGTTTCGTTCTGCCGGATAATAAGAAGAAGCAGGTCGGGATCGTGAAAGATGTCGTATTCATCGGCATGAGAGACAAGATCGAGATCTGGGCCGCCGAGGCCTATGAAGTTTACCGCGCTTCCCGGGAGGGGAAGCAGGAGCCGCCGAAACCCAGAGGCCTTTGAAGAGACTGACAGGCTGAGTTTTTCGCGCGACAGGGAAGGGGAGAGAAGAGATAAGTGGTAGCCAGGAACGAGAGCTGGGACAGTGAGATTGGGCTGGTGGCAAGGATCCGGGCTCGGTGTGAAGCTGTAGCCACGGAGGAGAAGGGGCAAACGGAGCGGCGCGATTCGATTCGCCGCATCAGCGGCCTGGGCGGGCAGGAGCCCGGCAAACTGGGCCAGGTAAGCAGTGATGTCGAGGCCATGAAGAGGCGGCTTGAACGCCTTCGTCAGCTGTATCCTGAATTGACGGGAGTAGGGATCAGCGAATACGTCGAGGCATTGAGCAGTAAGTCGACCGCCGAGGTGAAGTAATGCAGGACTCCCTTTGTGCGGGAGTATTCGCCATTGAATCGTGTCAACGTCGAGCCGGAACATCTTCCGGTTATGCTGGAGGAGACTCTGCGGTGCCTTGCACCGCAGCCCGGCGAGACGATGCTGGATGGCACCCTCGGGCTCGGGGGGCACGCGGTGGAGATCCTCAGGGGATTGATACCCGGAGGCACCCTGGTGGGGATCGACAGGGATCCCCAGGCTCTCGAGAGGGCCTCAACCCGGCTCGATGGAGTGGGTGGAGAATACCGTCTCCTGCACGGGACCTTCGATGCGTTGGGACAATTGTTGCGGGAGGCCGGTCTTGGACCGGATGGAGCTCTCGATGGATTGCTTCTCGACCTCGGGGTCTCCTCGATGCAGTTGGACAGGGCGGAGCGGGGTTTCAGTTTTCGAAACGATGGCCCACTCGATATGAGGATGGATCCCGGGGCCGGGGAATCGGCTGCATCCTGGCTGGCGGCTGTCCCGGTCGAGGAGCTCTCGAGGGTGATCAGGCGTTACGGGGAGGAGCCGCAGGCCGGCAGGATCGCCAGGGGAATCGATCGTTACCGCCAGGAACAGCGCCTAGAGACTACAGGCCAGCTCTCGTCTTTAATCGAGGAGCTGGTTCCGCGCCGGGGAAAGAAGATTCATCCCGCCACAAGGACGTTCCAGGCGATTCGTATCGTTATCAACAGGGAGCTCGATTGTCTGCGCGAGACCCTGGAGCGGCTCGACAGGTACATGAAACCCGGTGGCAGGGTGGTGGTGCTGAGCTATCACTCCCTGGAGGATCGGCTGGTGAAGGAGGCCTTCAGGCAGCGGGTGAAGGAAGGACTCTTCCTTGCGCATCCGGCCGGCCTGCTGCGTCCCAGCGAGACAGAGGTCAGCTCGAACCCGCGTTCGAGAAGTGCCCGCCTGCGGGCGGTTGTCCGCCCTGGCGGCTGATGATTCTGCAATGACAACCCGGAGATAGAAGAGGAGACCCGTTTCAATGCCGTTATCGACAGGCACCGCGATTCTCTCGGTTTGTCTCCTGCTGGTCGGCCTCGTGTCCGTGCAGATGGAGGTTCAGAACATTCGCACAGGTGTGCGGGTTCGGCAGCTTTTGCGAGACCAGGAGCTGAAGGTGGAATCGCTTCGAAAGCTGCAGATGGAATACAACACCCAGATTGCCCCGGACAGGCTCGAGCAGGAGCTGCCGGTAGATTTTCGTACGCCACAGGGATATCCGGATGCCGGCCAGGTTGCTCCTGCTTTGGAGACCACCGGTAGAGGGTAAGTTCAGTTGAACAGGAGAGCCTATTGATGAAGAGCAAGCCTGCTGAGGCCAGCTCGAAGGAAGCCATGACCCGGGTACCGACAAGGTCCGGGGTGTTGTGGTTTTTCACCATCTCGGTGACCCTCGTTTTTCTCCTGCTCGGGGTGCGCCTTTTCTTTATCCAGGTGCTCGCGCACGAGGGCCATCTCTCGCGCGCCAGGAGCGGCACTGGGCGTACAGACCAGATCCCTGCCTATCCCGGTGACCTGAGAACGAAAGATGGCGTGATCCTCGCCCGCTCAGAGGCGGCCTACAACATCGGCCTCGATCTGCGTCCTCTCGATGGGGAGAAGGTCCAGGCGGTGGTGAACACGGGCTGTGAAACGCTCGGGTATTCCACCAGCAGACGGCGTGAACGCCTCGGCGCTGCGGTCAGGAAAAAAGCGGGCCGCAAGATCTACTTCAACTTCGGGCGCATCGTGGATACCGATATGCGCGACAAGGTCAGGAGCAGCCTTGGAAAGACCCTTGAGCCCACGGTGCTCAGGAAGGCGCTCGTGATAGACAGGCTGACGCAGCGAGTTTACCCCAGGGAGGATTTCCTCTGTCACGTTGTCGGCGTGACCGCCCATGATGGGACCGGGCTCGAAGGACTTGAGTATTCGCTGTCGCGCTGGCTCGCCCCACGGGCAGGAAAGCGGCGGGTGATCACCGATGCCAGGGAGCAATTCCGCTTCTTTTCACCCGAGACCGTCGAGGTCGCGCCAATCAATGGTTACGACGTCTACCTGACGATCGAGAGCAAAACCCAGGCGATCCTCGAGGAGGAACTGCGCCTCGGTATCAGCAAGCACAAGGCGGAGGGTGGCCTGGGAATCATCATGGACTGCAAAAGCGGCTCGATCCTCGCCATGGGTTCCTGGCCGGTTTTCAATCCCAATTCATTCCATCTTTACCCTCAGGCGGTTCTCGAAGGATTGAGGAAAAACCGGGTCATTGAAAACGTCTACGAGATCGGCAGTGTCATCAAGCCCTTCATCGCCGCCTCGGCGCTTGAAACCGGCGTGGTCAGCAGGGCGGAGAAGATCTGGGATGGAGGCCGCTTCCACCGGATCGGTGGCCGCCGGCTTGAGGATGTCAGCAACCACGGCCGGATCACCGTCGAGGAGGCGGTGGTCTATTCATCAAATATCGGTATGGGGATCCTCGGCATGAAGCTCGGCAGGGACCGGCTCATTCACTCGCTGAAGCGTTTCGGGTTCTGCCGGAAGACCGGTATCTGCCTGCCCGGCGAGGGGACGGGCAAGCACACTTCCCGGGAGGAATGGAACGACATCTATTCGACCACCTCGGTATCGATGGGTTACGAGGTGCAGATCAGCCCGATCCAACTGGTCACGGCTTTCGCCTCCCTGGTTAATGGCGGTAATCTCTGGAGCCCCCGCCTTATCGACAGGTATGAGAGGGGAGATGAGGTCATCAGGAAACCGCCCCACCTGGTTCGAAGCTCGGTCAAGCCGGAGACCTCTGCCATGATGCGCCAGATCCTGTTGCGGACCGTCAACGAGGGCACTGGCCGGTACCTGAAGATGAAGGGTTTCGAGTTCGGTGGCAAGACGGGTACCGCTGACATGGATCCGCTCTACACCAAGAAGGACTACCTTGCCTCGTTCGAGGCCTTTGCCCCGGCGAATGATCCCGAGATCGTCGTGCTTGTCATGATCGAGAAGCCAAGGGCGGGCAGGTACTACGGGGGAAGTGTGGCCGGTCCGGTCGTGGCGAGAATATTACGTCGTTATTTCAGCGTGCCTGCGAAACCCGAATTTGAGCGATTGAAGTTTAAGGGATGGTAGCCGGCGGTCTTCAGCGATGAAGCCGGTATGAAAGAAGGAATAGAGATGCTTCTTGGAGAACTCTGTAAAGACGTGGCTGCGATCCCCGCGGAATACGGGAATCTGGAGATCAGCGAGGTCGTCTGCGATTCACGGCAGGCGGTGCCGGGTTGTCTTTTCATAGCCGTACCGGGTGAGACCACCGATGGGCTTCTCTACGCCGCCGAGGCGGTGGAGAAAGGGGCCGCGGTCGTGGTCGCTCCCAGGGAAGGTAATGGGAAAGCCCTGGGTGTGCCGGTCCTCGCGGTCGATGATGTCCGATCCGCCATGGGGAAAATTGCCGACCGGTTTTACGGCCAACCTTCGAGGGAGCTGGAAATTGTCGGCGTGACAGGAACCAAGGGCAAGACGACCACGGTCTGGTTGCTGGATCAGCTGTTCTCGGCAACAGGTGACCTTACCGGCTTCTGCAGCACGGTTGAAAATCGGATCGGGGATGATTCCTACGAAGCGAAGAACACCACGGCGGGTTGCCTCGATCTCCATCGTTTCCTTGCCGAGGTGGTCTCGCGGGGTGGCAAGCGGGCGGTTATCGAGGTTTCTTCCCATGCACTCGAGCAGCAGCGGACGGCTTCGATTCGCTTTGACTGCGCGGTATTCACCAATCTTGCTCCCGAGCACCTTGATTACCATGAGGACATGGAGAGCTACCTGGCGGCCAAGATGAAACTCTTCTCCGGCCTCGACAGCCATGCCTACGCGGTGCTTCCGCGTTCGCAGGAGGCTTCGCTGGCGCTGCGGGACAACACGCAGGCCAACATCGCCTGGTACGGTTGCGGCCTCGAGGATGGGACTACCGGACTGAGAATGGATAACGGCATCGAGTTTACCTGGAGAGACTGCCAGTTCAGGGTGGGTTTCTGGGGAGAGCACAACCTGGAGAACCTGCTGGCGGTTCTTGCCGCTGGAGAATGCATGGGCCTGCGGCCGTCTGAGATGGCAGCCCTGGTCTCGGAGATCCAGCTTCCTCCGGGCAGGCTCGAGCAGGTTCACCACAAAGGAGACTACAGGGTGGTTGTCGATTACGCCCATACAGATGGCGCGCTCGAGGCGGTGCTGTTGGCCCTGCGCCCGGTGACGCCCGGGAGGCTGATTACCATCTTCGGCTGCGGCGGTGATCGTGATACAGCCAAGAGGCCCCGGATGGGGAAGGTGGCCGAGAAGGGCTCCGACAGGATCATCCTGACCTCGGACAATCCCAGGAGCGAGTCTCCGCAGAAGATCCTGGCGGAAATCCTGGATGGTATCGAACAAAAGGATGAAGTAACCCTCGAGGAAGACCGCCGCGCGGCGATCGCCCTCGGGATCCGTATGGCCAGCCCAGGCGACACCGTGCTGATCGCCGGCAAGGGCCACGAGGACTACCAGGAGTTCGGCAACAGGGAGAGAATCCATTTCGACGACCGCGAGGTCGCCGAGGAGTTCCTGAAAGAGGTTTGCCCCGCATGAGCAGGCGTTTGTTGAGTGACCACACAGGCCGGTACCCGGTTGCGGGAGGGGAAGGACGAGAATGAAGTCCATGCGCCTTTCGGAGATCATCGAGGTGGCAGGTAAAAATCCACAGGCTGTGGCCGGGGACGATCCTGTCGTCAGCGGGATCTGTACCGACAGCCGCGCGCTGAGGCCGGGCGAGCTCTTCATTCCGCTCGTCGGTGAGCACCATGATGGGCACGATTTTATTTCCGCCGCCTTTGAGCAGGGAGCCGTGGCGAGTCTTTCAAGCCGCGAGGATTCTCTTGAACCCGGCTGGCGAATCGTGAAGGTTGCTGACACGCTGGACGCCCTTGAGGCCCTCTCGCTCCACAATCGAAAAGAGCTTCCCTTCACGGTGACTGCGATCACCGGTAGCGTGGGGAAGACGACGACGAAGGAATTCCTCAGGAACATCCTGGGTGCGGAATTCGCGGTTGCCGCCGCCCCCAAGAGCTTCAACAATCGCCTCGGAGTGGCGCTGACCTTGCTGGAGGCAGACGAGAATACCGAGCACCTTGTGGTTGAGATGGGCACCTCCGGAAAGGGTGAGTTGTCCTATCTCTCCGGCAGGGTAAGGCCCGAGAGGATCCTGATCACCACCGTGGCCGAGGCGCACCTCGAAGGGCTGGAGACGATCGACGGGGTTATCGAGGCCAAGGCGGAGATCCTCGACGGTCTCGCCGACGACGGGCAGGTCTACCTCAACCCGGGAGTTCCGGGCTACGACGTGTTCTGCTCCCGGCTCGAGGAGGAGCCGAGAACCTTCGGTTCTCCGGCTGCTGATTTCCCCCTTGAGAAAGATCTGCCGCCAGCGCCCTCCGGGGCCGGCCAGTTGTTCAAGGTCAGCGAAGAGGAATATACGCTCGAGCTGCCCGGTGAACACAACGTCGTCAATGCCAGTGGCGCCATTGCCCTGGCCCTCGACCTCGGGCTGAGCCCGGCCTCGATTCGCCGGGGACTCGCTCTCTGCAGCCTTCCCCCGGGCAGGTTCAATGTGCAGACCGGGGGGGATACAGTTTTTGTCGACGACTCCTACAATGCCAATCCCTGCTCGATGGAGGCTGCCTTTAGCGCCTTCGCGGACCTTTGCGAAGCCGCGGTGGAAGGGCGTAACATCGCCGTGCTCGGTGAAATGCGCGAGCTCGGGGAGAGCTCCAGGCATTATCACGAGGAGCTCGGCCGCAGCCTTGCCGGGTTCGCCATAAATATCCTGGTTACGATCGGTGGAGACAGCTGCCATCTTTCGGAGGCTTTTGTCGAGGAGCTGCAGAGTCTCGGGCGGGCAGCGGAAACAACCACGGTACATTTTGAGGACCTTCGTGCGGCGAAGGGGTATCTCGAGGCGGAAATCAAGCCGGGCGACCGGGTTCTATTCAAGGCTTCGAACGCCGTCGGCCTGGGCCGGCTGGCGCAGGAGCTGAGAGAAACGGCCATGCAGGCCGAACGGGAAACAACCATTTGTTTGAATACATCCAGCGATTGACAGAGAGCTCCCTGCTCGCAGACCTGGCGCAGAAGGTCGAGTACCGCGTTTTGCTTGCGGCTGTCTCCGCGTTTGTCATCTCGGTCCTCTTCGGCAGCTGGTTTATCTCCTGGCTTGGCCGCCGCGGCATGCTGGAGCGTACGACGAAGGGAGACTCAGTCCAGCTCGATGCCCTCCACGGCCACAAGACGAATACGCCGACCATGGGGGGGGTTATCTTCCTGGTCGCCGGCGGTGCAGCAACGCTGCTGTGGGCGAAGCTCGACAGCCGCATGGTTCTCATGCTCCTGGCCTATACGCTCGCCTTCGGGGCTATCGGGCTGGTCGATGACCTGGTGAAGCTGGGGCCCGGGGCGAAGAAGGGAATTCGCGGAAGGACAAAGTTCTTTTACCAGTGCGTCCTGGGGCTCTCGGCGGGGTGCATTCTTTACTGGTATCCACCGGTTGTTGACCTCGCTTCCTCTGCCGACCCGGCAACCACCCTGAGCCTGCCCTTCTTCAAGGATGCAGGCTTCTCACTCGGGATCCTCTACATCCCGCTGGTGGCCGTGGTGCTGGCAGGATCATCCAATGCAGTCAACCTTGCTGATGGGCTCGACGGCCTGGCCGCCGGTTGCAGTGCGCTGGTGGGGGCCACCTTCGTGGTGGTCGCACTTCTTGCCGGCAGCAGCGAGGCCAGCTCGCTCCTGCGGATTCCCCACGTTGTGGGTGGAGCGGAGGTCGCGGTCTTCGCTGCTGCGCTGGTGGGCGGCTGCCTGGGATTCCTCTGGTTCAACTGCCACCCGGCCAGGATATTCATGGGGGATGTCGGCTCGCTCAGCCTCGGTGGGGCGCTCGGCCTGGTCGCAGTGCTCTGCAAGCAGGAGCTGCTCATGATCCTGGTGGGGGGAGTTCTCGTAGCAGAGACCGTATCGGTGTTCCTCCAGGTGCTGTCCTTTAAGCTCACCGGCAGGAGGATCTTCCGATGTACTCCTCTTCATCATCATTTTGAGTTCAAGGGATGGAGCGAAACCCGGGTGACCCTGAGTTTCTGGGTGGCCTCTGCTCTCTTTGCGCTGGTATCGGTTGTGAGTCTCAGATCATGAAAATCCCGGTATTTAAATACAATATCAACGCCAAGGAGACACTGCTCTCATCGGTGTTCATGTTGCTGGCCCTCAGCGCAGTGATGGTCTTCAGCGCCAGCGCCTTCCACCATCTCATCACCGAGGACACCTCCTTCTTTCTCAAGCGGCAGCTGATGTGGATCGGCATCTCTGGAGCGATCTGCTACTTCACCTACATGAGCGACTACCGGATCCTGCAGAAATACTACCGGCTCGGGTTGATCCTGACCCTCGTGATGCTGGCACTGGTGATGATCCCGGGGTTCGGTATCCGGGTCAACCAGTCGAGCAGGTGGCTCCCGCTTGGAGGCGGGATTCGTTTCCAGCCATCGGAGGTGGCGAAGATAACCGTCCTGGTTTTTCTTGCCGGCTATATCTGCAGGGACCCGGTAAGAACCAGGAAGTTCTGGAAGGGCTTCGTGCCCGCGGCCCTTGGCGTGGGCCTGCTCTGGGGCCTCATCCTCATAGAACCGGATCTCGGCACCTCGAGTTTCATCCTCGGCCTGGGGATTATTCTCATGATGATAGCCGGGATGCGCTGGCGGTATTTCCTGGCACCCGTTGCCGTATTTACCCCCTTCCTCGCGCTCTTTACCTACATGAGATGGGACATGATCGTTCACAGGTTCCAGGGGCTTCTCAATCCGGAGGGCCTGCACCAGCTGCGCCATTCGCTGAGAGCCCTGGGCTCGGGTGGCCTTACTGGAATGGGAGTCGGGGCCGGGATGCAGAAGCTGCGCTACCTGCCCGAGGCGCACACCGACTTCGTGTTCGCCGTCATCGGAGAGGAGATGGGCCTGGTGGGTTGTCTCTGTGTCATAGCGCTCTTCCTGGTCCTGCTCTGGTCGGGCGTGATGATCGCCCGCGGCGCAAAGGATTCCTTTGGCTACCTGCTGGGCGCCGGCATCATTCTCTCCCTGGGGATGCAGGCCGCCTTCAACATCGCCGTGGTGACCGCAAGCGCCCCGACAAAGGGAATTCCGCTGCCACTGGTGACCTTCGGCGGAACGGGTCTCTGCGTGACGATGGCCCAGATTGGTATTCTGCTTTCGATTTGGAGAATTTCCCAGACCACCGGACCGGCATATTTTTCCGGGGTCAACAAGGCAGACCTCGCGGGGGCGGACTCCGCTGGGTTGGATAAAACACATCAAATGGACGGGGGAAAGGACGTGCAACGATGACTGACACCGCTGTACTCACCGAAACCAGCACCGCGGTCAAGGCGCTGGCATTTTTCGGAGGTGGCACAGGAGGGCATCTCTTTCCGGGTCTCGCGGTTGCTGAGCGGGCGAGAGAGAGGTATCCGGACTGCGATATTGTATTTTTCCGTACCCGGAGGGAGGTGGAAGAGAAGGTCTTCGCCAACTGCGGGTTCAGAACCGAGATAGTCGATCTCTCCCCTCCATCGGGTGGGGCCGGGGCCCTGTTCAGGTATTCCCTGCAGTCCCTGCGCGCGCTTACGGCCATCCGCAAGGCCCTCGGCACCGGGTACGATGCGGCCATCGGGCTGGGAGGATACGCCTCTCTCCCCGGGATTATCGCCGCCAGGCATCTCGGCCTTCCCGTTGTGCTCCTGGAGCAGAACCAGGTTCCCGGCAAGGTAAACCGCCTCGCAGCGCCGTTTGTCGATGCCGTAACCTGCCCGAGCCCCGAGGTCGTTGAACGC
>CEWR01157741.1_pt1 | contig 12348 bp, 8 predicted proteins | sample 356321 | NCBI WGS metagenome assembly CEWR01 (sample SAMEA2621551, study PRJEB7988) | marine metagenome | biome: marine biome (ENVO:00000447); feature: mesopelagic zone (ENVO:00000213); material: "saline water (ENVO:00002010), including plankton (ENVO:xxxxxxxx)" | depth 790 m
GCTTTGGTACTCTGAAATTGTCAAAGAGTTCAAAGCTATTTGTAATGTTATTTATTTGAAAAGAAAAGCTTATTTTTTTATTAGGTGTAAAATAACCTATCCCTATATTAATTTCATCTTGCGTAGGGACGAGTGATTCTGGATCTGGAATACCATTACTAGGTATAGCACGAATACTAAAAGCTTTGGTATGATACCAATTTCCATACAAAACAATATTTGGTAATGATTTCTTAAAGCTTTTTGTTCCAATATTTAATAATACATTGTAATAGAAAAAAGGTGTGTTTGGAAAAGGAGAACCTATAAATGATTCAAAAGCGATAGCATCAAATTCGTCATTAAAAGCTTGATAGGTTCGTTCTTGTTTGGTTACATTAAAAGTGATATTAGAAAATGAATCTGTGGTGAATTTTGCGTTAAATTCAAGACCTTGAGATAAAACTTCACTGGAATTTTGGAATTGCTTAAAAATATCACCTCCTTCAAGTGCTATCAAATCCTTTGTATCTCTTTTAAAAGCATTGATACCTGTATTAATTTTAAAACCATTAAAAAAAAGATATTCATAATCAAGACCTAAATTAAAATTATCGGATCTTTCAGGGCTTAAAAAAAAATTACTTCTTATGGTATTAAAATCTCCGTAAACTTCTAACTCATCAGGTATTCTAACCGCATCTTCGTAACTAGCTCGTATAAAAAAATATTTGGTAAAGGCGTATTTTATAGCTAATCCAAAACCAGTAAATTGATCTTTTGTTTGAATATTTAGTACGGTTGGAGATTCTTCATTTACAGTATAGGCGTCATAAAAATAATACTTTCCAAAAACAACAGTACTAAGAGATTTATCAAACCAATTTGAACTAATTTCTACAGAACCTATATTTTTTATAAAAAAAGAAGGTATTAGGTTTATATTAGTTTCTGGGAAATTTTCAAATCTAAACGGATCAATAAAATCTCTCCTAAAAATTTTAGATCGTGCATAAAAATCATTTAAACTTATTTTATGTTGCTTGTTTAATTGATAGCCAATACCTAAACGATGTGCAGTGGTATAAAATTCTGTTTCGGTATCTATCGGATCTTCATTATTTTTTACAATAATTTCACGATTCCAATTGATCGTATTTAGTGAATCACGAATTATTGAACCTATTGCGTTTGAAATTACACCTGTGTATTTTAAATTTAATTTGTTATTAAAGAAACCTTTTTTATAGTTTAGATTGCCATTAAATGCTCTTCTTTCTCCAAAATAACCTTCTGTAGCTGTACCTCTTGTAATGTCTAATGTTTGGATTTCATTAAAAGTATAAGAAATATTACTTTTAAATGTGAGTTCATCTGCCCATTTTAAATCAGAAAATTGTATTCCTATTTGCGCAAAATAAGATTTGTGCATATTATTAAATCTTTCAACATTATTTACAACCTCACTTACTGATTGTGTTCTTACTTCTCCATTAAATTGATCTATAAAAGTTTCATTTACAATATTTGTAACATTATTCATTTTATAATCATTATTCGAATGATTATAAAAACCATCAAATGATAATGATATTTTATCATTTATTTTTTTACCTGCTAACAATGATAATCTACGTGTATTAAATGAACCTATTTCATAACTGGTTTCTAATACATTTTTATCTATTTTTTTTGACACAATATTAACGCCACCTCCCAAAGCGTCTATGGCTTTGTCAGCAGGAACAACACCTTTATACACTTCAAGTCTATTAATGTTAGAAACAGGTATATTACTCAAATCAAATCCACCACCTAAATATTCTATAGGAAAACCGTCTACAGAAATTCTAACTGCGTTTCCTGTTAATCCATTTAGATTAACATCCGTAGCACTGCCTAAACCTCCTGATCTTCTTACCACAACACCAGGAACAGTTTTTAAAATATCTGCAACACCAACTGACTGTATTTTAAATTTTTTAGCGTCAATGGTGTTTATTTTAATAGGTTGTTCTGCAATTATTTTTGCAATAGATTTACCTTTAATAACAACTTCACCAAGGGCAGTATTTTTTAATTTTAATACAATATCATATTTTTCCGTTTTATTTGAATTTATTTCAATGACACTTTGGTAACTTTCAAATCCAAGAGCTTGAACAATCAAAGAATATTTTCCTATGGGGACAGAAGAACTAAAAAAACCATTTTCTTTAGTAGATGTTCCGTAATTGGAGTTTTTTAAAAAGATAGAAGCATAAGGTATGGGATACCCTTTAGAGTCTTTAATACTTCCCATAAGTTTTCCTTTTCTACCTTCTTTTCGAATGTTGATAAGCTCTTCTTCAGATTCATATCGCATTCTATAATTTTTAAACAAGAAATTTAGAATGGAACTTAAGGAAACATTCTTAAATGTTTTTTTAAATTTTGTTTTTGTATTTATTTCTGATCTATTATAAGAAAAAAAATAACCTTCTTGTTTTTCTATAATTTCTAAAGCTTCAATAATAGTTGAATTATTTAAGGATAATGATATTTTTTTATCTAAAACATCTCCTTGAGCAATGCTCATATTACAGTACAAAAAAGCTATTAAAATTAAATAGAATTTAATATAGTTCTGAATACTATTTACTATATTGGTATAATTATTATGCATACTTTTACATAAAAATGATGTAATCATATTGTTTTTTTATTTAAAATAAAAACCAGTATTGTGTTTGGCGACCCTTGCTGGTTTTCTTTAAAATTATTATTTAGTTCGTTTTTAAAAAGACTAATAAAAAATTATTTTCGCACCATTTTTCTCGTATTTTAATTTCATTACAAAACATATTTTTTGTAATACTTTATCTAAGTTCGTATTTTTATGATATCCTTTATAATACTGATTTAAAATTTTTGGATTTTTAGTTTTAATAATTACATTGTATTTCCTCTCTAAATCTTTAAAAACATTGCTAAGGCTTTCATTAAAATAAAGCTCATTTTTAATCCAAGAATTAAATAAAACTGCATTAACGTTCGTTTTATTTAATCGCTCATTGTTTATTAACACAACTTGTTCATTAGGTAAAATAAGTATCTTTTTTTCAGGATCTAGTATACTACTAAAAGCTACTTTTCCCTCATTTAAGGTTAAAACTGTTTCTTCATTAGTATATGCAGATAAATTAAATTGTGTTCCTAAAACTTTAGTTTTAGTTAGGCTTGTGGTAATTACAAAAGGATGTAAAGAATCTTTAGCTACTTCAAAATAAGCTTCTCCTTTCAGGGTAATGCTTCTATTGGTTGTATTAAATTCTTTAGGTACTTTAATTATCGTATTCGCATTTAAGTATGCTACAGTTCCATCTATTAAAACAATTTTATTCGTTTCTCCTTTAAATGTTTGATATGTAATGCTTGAAGTTTGAAAAAGCAGTTGAAAAGTTGCCAAACCAATTAGCAAAGCAATACTAGCTACTGCCATATATTTTAAAGGTTTAATAACAAATAACTTTTTCTTTTTGGGTTTTACATCATCAGCAATATTTTTCCAAATAAGATCAATTTCAGAATCTAATTCTTCCTCTGAAATAACCTCAGAAAATTCATTATAACTTTCCAACCATACTTCAACAGCTAAAGTTTCTTCTTTAGAGCATTTTTTGGTAGCATATTTTTTTAATAATTCTGAATCAATCTTCTTCATAAATATAGTTTGTTATAAGATGTAGTAATCTTAATACTATATATATAGTCGAAGAAGTCTTGTTTAGGTGAAGGTCTAAAGTAATAAAAAAAAATATTTTTTTTAAGTTTATTTTTAACTTACTTATAGTCAGGTTTTTAAAAAAAAGTTTATTGGTATTCTACAAGTTCATTTTTTAGAAAAGATATCGCTTTTGCAATATGGTAAGCAACGGCTCTTTCTGAAATAAATAAATTAGAAGCTATTTCTTTATTAGAAACTCCATCATTTCTACTTAATAAAAATACTTTTTTACATTGTTTGGGTAATTTATCTAAAGAAGTATTTATTTTTTCTTGAAGTTCATTAAAAGACACATCATTATCTGTAGTATTATCAGAAATTGTTTGATCTTGAATTTCAAGCATAAAACGATTTTGTTGTGTGCTTTTTAATTTATAGTAATCAATTATCTTAAATTTCGCTGCTTTCATTAAATAATGTTCAACAGAGCCATTTATTTTTATAGTCGCTTTACGTTCCCAAACAGATTTAAAAATATTTTGAATAATATCTCTACATATTTCTTTATCATTTATTTTTGAATAACAAACAGAATACATTTTCTTAGAGAATAATTTATAGGCATTTTCAAAACCTTGATAAGTACTTATCTCGAGAGTATCTACTGTTTTTTTATTTAATTTTAGTGAAGACAAAGGAATAAGATTTATGTAAATATATTTTATAGCTTATAGTTTATAATTTTATATCAGAAACCGTAGGCTTCGATTTCCAAAAGTCACGATCTAAAATTTATTTTTTCTTGAGCATTTACACGCAAAAAAGACAAAAATAGGAGTAGTGTGAGTATTGATTTCGTAATATGTTTTTTAATTAATTCATATTTAGTTAAATGGCATTAATACCAGTAATATCTCTTCCAGTAATTAAAAGGTGCATTTCGTGTGTTCCTTGGTAGGTAATCAGTGTTTCTAAATTCATAATATGACGCATAATCGGATAATCACCAGTAATTCCCATTCCACCAAGAATTTGTCTAGCTTCTTTTGCAACTTCCTGAGCCATAGCTACATTATTTCGTTTCGCCATAGAAATTTGTGCATGTGTAGCTTCCTTTTTATTCATCAAAACACCTAACTGATAACAAAGTAATTGTGCTTTTGTGATTTCTGTAATCATTTCAACAAGTTTTTTTTGCACTAATTGATAGCTTGCAATAGCTTTACCAAACTGAATACGTTCATTCGCATATTGCAGCGCAGTTTCATAACAATCTAATGCGATTCCCAAACTTCCCCAAGCTACAGCATATCTATCAATGTTTAAGCAAGTATAAGCATCTTTAATAGAGTTCGTTTTTTCAAGTAGTTGCGCTTTATTTAATTCTGAATTATCAAATATAAGTTCACCAGTATTAGATGCTCTAAACGACCATTTATTCTTAATTTTTGCAGTATGAAAATTGGTGATATTCTTTGTTTCAACAATAATTCCCTGCACTTTATTATGTTCGTTTTTAGCCCAAACAATTGCAATATCAGCATAAGATGCGTTTCCTATCCACAACTTGCTTCCGTTTATGATAATTTTATCATTAACTACTTTGAAATTAGTATGCATACCAGATGCATTAGAACCAAAATTAGATTCAGTCATGCCAAAAGCACTTGTTAGATCTCCAGATGCTAATAAGGGAAGGTATTTTTGTTTTTGTTCTTCAGAACCAAATTGCCAAATGCAATACATTACCAAAGATGTCTGTATAGAACTCATTACACGTATCGCAGTATCGCCGCGTTCTAACTCTTGCATCATTAACCCATAAGACAGATAATCCATACCTAAACCACCATATTCTTCTGGTATGATAAGTCCATATCCTCCAATTTCAGCCAATTGCTTTGGCCACTCTTTTGAAGCAGTCGCAGATTGATTAAAATCCTCAATATCTGGCTTTATAAATTTATTCACCCAATCTCTAGTAGACGCACGTACTAACAATTGCTCTTCGGTAAAATAAGAATCGATATTATAATAATCTGAATTTGTTTTCATCTTTTGCAAATTTAGTTATTTAGAAACAATCTAAATAATTAAATTTGTAAAAATTACAAATTAATTTTTATGCATTATGAATTTTAGACAATTAGAGTATATTATTGCAGTAGATCGACATCGAAATTTTAAACGTGCATCTATAGCATGCGAAGTTGCGCAATCTACATTAAGTAAAGAAATACAGCGTTTAGAAAAAGAATTTGATATCATAATTTTCGATCGTTCGCGACAACCTGTTATTCCTACTTTAAAAGGATTGGATATCATTGAAAAAGCAAAAGAAATTCGTTTTCAACAAAAGGAATTTATACAAATAGCCTTGAAGAGGAAAAACGAAATTTCAGGACAAATAAATTTGGCAATTGCAGAGATTTTAGCACCATACATAACACCAATATTTATAAAAACAATTATTAAAAAGTATCCGAAACTAGAAATTAAAATTTTAGAATTAAGCGATCGTCGTATAGAAGATTATTTAATAAACGAAAAAGTTGATGCTGCTGTAATGATAAATCCATCACTAACTCACGGGTATTATGAACAGAAACTATATCTAGAAGAATTGTGTATCTATTCAACCGAATTGAAAACGACAGCACAAAATAAAATTTCATTATCAGATTTTAATTTTAACGATATTTTATTGCATGAAGATCTAAGAAACCTTTTAATACAGCAAATTAAAAATTTGGGAACGGAATCTTCTGAAATTTTAAAAAAGAATAAAATCAAATATTTAAAAGGAAATTTAGAAACATTGAAAAATATTATTGATGTAAATGGAGGCACCATGTTTTTACCTAAAATTGCGACAAAATATTTGCCAAAAAAGTACGCAAAACGAATATTTACATTTAAAGAAACGAAACTAGAACTAAATGTAAGATTGGTATATACAAGAGGTTTTGAAAAAAAGAGAATCATCAGACAGCTTGTAAATGAACTTTCAAGTTTACTTCAACTTCAAAAATTTTAGAACACTTATTTATAATTTACCAAGTGCAATCTTTTCGAATGAATAATAAGTCTTTGTTATCTTTTAAAATTTAGAGTAAGTATAAAATACGATGCAATCGATTTTACCCATTTATGTAATCGTTATATGTTATCGAAAAAGAATCTTCATATCATTAATTTTGTTGCAATAATAGTCATTATAAAAAATGTTTAAAGTTAAAAATATATAGCTGTTTGAATTTCATTAATTATATAGACTGAATTTAAAATAAAGATGAACACGACAAAAAAAATTAAGCACAATACACATATTTCCAATGTGCTTGTAATAGGTAGTGGAGGATCAGGTTTACGAGCGGCTATAGAAGCTAAAAAATCGGGTGTAGAAGTAACTGTTATCGGAAAGCGAATAAAAGAAGATGTACACACAGTTTTGGCGGCAGGGGGCATAAATGCTGCATTTGGTAATGTGGATCCGGAAGACTCTTGGAAACAACATTTTGCAGATACGATGATAGAAGGTTACGGACTTTCTGAACCAAGAATGGTAGAACTTATGGCAAAAGAAGCGCCAGAACTTGTAAAAGAAATTGATGAATGGGGAGCGAATTTTGCCAAACTAGAGAATGGAAAAATGGACCAACGTTTTTTTGGTGCACATACACACAGAAGAACATGCTATTCTGGAGATTACACGGGACGCTCTATATTAATGGCATTAATCAAAAAAGTAAAATCATTAAAAATTCCTATTCATGACACGCAATATGTAACAGAGTTATTAGTACATAATAATATTTGTTTTGGTGCAATGACTTTTGATATACAAAGCGGAGAACGAACGGTTTTCTTGGCAGATTCTGTAATATTAGCTGCTGGTGGTCATACACGAATTTGGCGTAAAAGTTCGTCACGAAGAAACGAAAATACAGGTGATGGATTTTACCTTGGATTGAAAGCTGGCTGTACTTTAACAGATATGGAGTTGGTCCAATTTCATCCAACAGGAATGGTAATTCCTGAAGAAATTGCTGGTACTTTGGTAACTGAAGCTGTACGTGGAGAAGGAGGGCATCTTATCAATGGAAAAGGAGAGCGTTTTATGAAAAATTATGATGCTGATCGTCTTGAATTGTCTACAAGAGATCGTGTTGCTATGGCTAATTATACAGAAATTATTGAAGGAAGAGCAACGCCTAATGGTGGTGTATTTTTAGATATTAGCCATTTATCAAAAGAATTAATTATAGAAAAACTACCACGAATGTATCGTCAATTTTTAGATACTTTAATGATAGATATTTCCAAAAAACCAATGGAAGTTTCGCCAACAGCACATTATTCTATGGGTGGCATTGAAGTAGAACCAGACGACCATGCCACTAATATAGAAGGTTTATACGCTGCCGGAGAAGTTACAGGTGGTTTGCATGGTGCTAATAGGTTGGGAGGAAATTCGCTTGCAGAAATACTTATTTTTGGAAAACGTGCTGGAAAATCTGCTGCAGAACGTTCTTTAAACATGGATGTTCAATATCGATCGCGCGAAGTGATCACCAAAGCACACGAAAAAATAGATGCATTCATAAAAAATGGAAGTGAAGTTGCACGTCCTTTGCAACGTGAGTTGCGAGATATTATGTGGGAGCATTGCGGTGTAGTTAGAAGTGAAGATAAACTTCAAGAAGGTTTACAAAGAATTAATAAATTAAAAGAATCCCTTAAAAATTTAGATGTGCGTCCAGATTCCGAAGGTTTTGAAGATTTAATGTTAGCTTTTGATTTAGAAGGTTCTATTATGTCTGCAGAAGCTACTATTTTAGGAGGTATTGCACGTAAAGAAAGTCGTGGTGCACATCAACGAAGTGATTACAAAGAAACGAGTGCTAGTTTTGATGCCAACTTTAAAATTAGGTTGAAAGATAATACTGTTTTAGAAGTAACAAAAAAAGCATTAAAACCATTATCAGAAGAACTTGGTGCTATTGTAAATAATACATCAGAAATAACTGATTTTAATGGGATGTTATTGGAATAAATTATACTTTTAACTTATAAAACAAGAAAGTTTTACTTTTAGAATTTAAAACATATTTTGAATGCTAATTAATTGATAGATAGAAAGTTGTTGTCAATCATCAATCAATTAGTATTTGATGTAATTTTAAATAGAACTACTAAAATAAATAAAGATGAAAGTAAATAGTATAGTTAGTATAGACAATTCGCTGACCAAAACAATGCGAAAATTCAGTAAACCAGCTTTAAGAATTTCATTGGCTATTATTTTTGTTTGGTTTGGAGTTTTAAAACCATTGGGGCTTTCTCCTGCGGAAGGTTTGTTAAAGCAAACTGTTTCTTGGTTGCCTTTTGGAAAACCAGATATTTGGTTGCATATTATCGGTTATTGGGAAATTTTTATTGGTGTTTTTTTCTTATTCAAAAAAACATATAGAGTTGCTATCGGCTTACTCTTTTTACAAATGGTAGGTACCTTTATGCCGTTGGTTTTTTTACCAGAAATCACATTTCAAAATGGGAATATATTATTATTAACTTTAGAAGGACAGTATATTATTAAGAATATTTTAATAATATCTGCAGCGCTAGTTTTGGGTGGCGATTTGTATAAGAGGAGATTAACATAAAATTTAATCTTAAAAAAAAATATTATGGAAAATCCTGAAAATAAAAATCCAAATATATTAAAATGGGCATTAAAATTTGCCTCATCTGCAGGACTAGCAGGTATTTTGTGTTGTGTGGCACCTGCAGTACTTTTTATGTTTGGATTGATGGGAGGCGCGTATGCAATTTCATTTGCAGATTTCTTTTACAATTCTGACGGTTCTGTAGGGACAGGCTCTTGGATTTTAAGAGGGTTAGCAGTTGCAATTGGAGTTTATGGTGTTTATCGTTTTAGAACAAAACAAAATCAATGTTCAATTGACCCAAAGCGAAAGAAAAAGAATCTACTATTAGTAACGGCAATAATTGTCATACTAGGCGTAGGGATATTTCTATCCTTAGAAAAATGGTCTTCTTGGTATTTTGATGCATATGTTGTTCCTGCACAACAAGAAGAGTTGAAAAGTAATAATTGAAAAAATAACAAAAATAAATATCAGCAACAAAACAGGCCTTTCAAATGACAATAATTATCTAAATACTATTTAAATATGCTCAATAATTCAAGAAATTGCTTTGTGTATTTGAACTCGTAGCTAGCATCAATTTTTTTGTAACTATATGATTTATTGTTTTGATCAAATGATGGCTAAATAAATAGAAGAGAAGGGGTTGTGTTTTAAACTCTTTCTTTTACATATTTTAATAAAAAAAACATAAAACATTAATTATTTAGAATAATTATAATTAATTTCGTGTAACATTACACATATTTTTTGGAGCAATAAATAAATAATACCACTAAAAAACAAAATAGATGCATAAAGATTTTTCAGAATTAATTAAAGACTTTCAAAATACACTAAAAAATGTTTTTAATGAAAGATATGATATCGATCAATTTAGTAAGGAAAGAAGTTTACCAGCGGTAGCTTTAAGAGATATCATGGCAAAATCTCCTTTGTCTGTAAGTATTCCTGAAAATTATGGAGGAAGAGGAATGAAAGTGAGCGAGTGTCTGAGCATATTATCAACAGCTTCTTATGAATCTTTATCTTTATCGTTAATTTTCGGTATTAATATTGCACTATTTTTAGAACCTGTAGCTAAATATGCAAATGATAGTGTAAAAGGAGATATTTTTAAACGATTCCTAGAAAAACAAAATATGGGAGGTTTAATGATAACTGAACAAAATTTTGGTAGTGATGCCTTAGGAATGCAAACCTATAATGAAAAAGTTGGAGATCATTATAATGTTAAAGGAACCAAGCACTGGCAAGGATTAACAGGAATGGCAGATTATTGGTTGATTACTTCTCGTGAAAAAAATGCCAATGGAAATTTAAATAGGGATATTGATTTTTTTATCTGTGATGTGCAACAACCCAACCAACAAATAGTAGTAGAAGAATATTACAATAACTTAGGGCTTTATATGATTCCTTATGGAAAAAATAAAGTAGATATTCAAGTACCTGCTCAATACAAGTTAGAACCTCATAGTTCTGGTGTTAAAATGATGCTAGATATTTTACATAGAAGTAGAATGCAGTTTCCAGGAATGGCTATGGGCTTTATAAAAAGAATGTTAGATGAGTCTATTAAATACTGTAATGAACGAATTGTAGGGCAAAAAAAATTAATTGATTTAGATCAAGTTAAATATCAAATTTCTACAATTCAAAGTGCTTTCACAGTAACTTCTGCAATGTGCTTTAAAAGTAGTCTTATAAGCGGTATAGATAATGATTTAGCCAGTAGTGGACTAGAAGCGAATACAATGAAAGCATTTGTAACAGATCTTATGCAACAAGCAGCACAAACCTTAACTCAATTATCAGGTGGTAAAGGTTATAAAATGGAAAGTATTGGAGGTAGAGGTATTATGGATAGTAGAGCTTTTCAAATATTTGAAGGCTCTAATGAAATGCTTTATACGCAAATTACAGAAATGATTTTCAAGTTAATGAAACGTAAAAAAGAGTTTAATATTTATAGTTTTTTAAAAGATTTTCATCTCACAACAAGATCCCATTCATATTTTAAAGAATATGTTGATTTTACTGTCGTTAATGACTTAAAACAAAGAAAAATGATTGATTTAGGAAAGGTGTTTTCTAGAATTATAAGCATCGATTTTGCTTTGGAAATGCAAGAAAAAGGCTTTAGAGATGACTTAATTACTAATTGTATGCAGCTTATAAAACTTGATGTGTCAAAATTGATGAATTCATTTCATTCAAAAAACACAATAATAGAAATTGAAGATTACAATGAAAATAGCCATTGGTATAACTTCGTATAATTTAGAAAAAAATTATACGAAGAACTGAATTGAAATTACACACTTTACAGAATTCTAAAAAGGTTAGCTTTTTTTTGGCATTCGGCTTGTGTTCACAATAAACTATGGAAGCGTTGAAATATTCTGTTTAAAAAAATTATTGCAAAGCATACTAAATTTTAAAAAGCAATCGAGCTTTTGCGAGTGGTAATTTTATACTACGACAAGCTCAGCAGAAGCGTCATGGCGAATTATAGTTACAAATATTTATAAAGGTTAGTAGGATTTACTTCGACAGGCTCAGCACAAGAAAATTTTATGGATTGTAAGATCCCCAGATGTTTCATCCAATACCTAAAATGGGTTTGGGCTATTTACACATACTACTAGATGTATAAAATTGATTGAGAATCAATTTTATGATTTGCGAGAATGCGATTGGGAATACCGTACAAATGGGTTTTATCAACGAGACGTGTAAATTGACTTTAATAGATTTAAAACACTGCGTGTTGGTGATATCTATAAATCTATTAAATACTATGTGCCATGTTACTCATTTGAACTATTTGTACTATAATGTTCTGCGTCGAGCTTGTCCTGAGCATTTGTCGAAGGGTTACTTTTCTTTTGTTTTGACCCCTATAAAACAAAAGTATTGTTGTAAATAGCAATTATTAATTATGCTACTAAATGTTTCTTTTGCAATGTTAATGGAACACTTTTTATG
>CEWR01131032.1_pt1 | contig 12327 bp, 11 predicted proteins | sample 356321 | NCBI WGS metagenome assembly CEWR01 (sample SAMEA2621551, study PRJEB7988) | marine metagenome | biome: marine biome (ENVO:00000447); feature: mesopelagic zone (ENVO:00000213); material: "saline water (ENVO:00002010), including plankton (ENVO:xxxxxxxx)" | depth 790 m
AGCGGCTGCTGGATTTGGAAACACGCATGGCCTCACTGAAGGATTGAGCAAGATGGAGTTTGAAGCTGTTATTGGATTGGAGATACACGCGCAAATGGCAACGAAATCCAAGCTGTTCTGCAACTGCCCCACCAGCTTTGGAGCGGACCCCAACGAACACACTTGCCCAGTCTGTCTCGGCCTGCCGGGTGCCTTGCCCGTTCTCAACGAGCAGGTGCAGGAGTTCGCCGTGCAGCTAGGACTGGCGACCCATTGCGAAATCCGGCTCGACTCTCAGTTCGCCCGCAAGAACTACTTCTATCCGGACCTGCCCAAGGCGTATCAGATTTCGCAGTACGACCGCCCGATCTGCGAACGCGGCTGGGTGATGATCGACACCAAATCCGGAGCCAAACGCATCGGCATCACGCGCATCCACATCGAGGAAGACGCCGGAAAGCTCGTGCATGAATCCGCCGGAGAGTCGAGCTTTGTGGACTTCAACCGCGCCGGGACTCCCCTGCTGGAGATCGTCAGCGAACCAGACTTGCGCACTCCGGAAGAGGCCAAGACATATATGGAGAAACTCCATTCGCTGGTGACGTACCTCGGTGTTTCCGAAGGTGACATGGAAAAAGGCCAACTGCGCTGTGACGCCAATGTTTCGGTGCGTCCCAAGGGGCAGAAACAGCTTGGAGTCCGGGCCGAGGTCAAGAATCTTAACTCCTTCCGTTTCATCCAGCAGGCGGTCGCCTATGAGATTGACCGACACCAAGAGGAATTGTTGGATGGGCGGAAACTAGTGCAGGAAACGCGGCTCTGGGATTCCGAGCGGCGCGTCACCTTCACCATGCGCACGAAAGAGGAAGCCGGGGAATACCGCTACTTTCCCGATCCCGATCTGCCGCTGGTCCAGCTTTCAGAAACACGGGTGGAGGAAATCCAAAACGCCCTTCCGGAACTTCCGGACGCGAAACAGGAACGCTACCAGCAGGAGCATGGGCTGAGTTCTTACGATGCCGGAGTGCTGATCGCCAGCCGCGAAACCGCCGAGTTTTTCGAGGAAACGCTGGCGGAAGGTGCAGACCCCAAGCTCGCCTGCAACTGGATCATGGGCGACCTCACCCGCGTGATGAACGAGAGCGGCTGTGGCCTCCGGGACAGTGGAATCGCCCCCGCCCAGCTTGCGGAACTCACGGAACTGCTCCGCAAGGGCGAGATCAGCAGCAAAATTGCCAAGTCCGTTTTTGAGGAAATGCGCAATTCCGGAAAGGCTCCGGCTCAGATTGTGGAGGAAAAGGGGCTGAAACAGGTTTCGGACACCGACAAACTCGGTCGGCTCGCCACTGAACTCATCGCGGCGAATCCGGAACAGGTGGAGCAATACCGTGCTGGAAAAACCAAGGTGCTCGGATTTTTTGTGGGACAAATGATGAAACAGACCAAAGGACAGGGCAACCCCCAGTTGATCAATCAACTGCTGCGGGAACGCCTCGATGCCTGAAACTCCGAGCTACTTCCGGCTGCTGAAATGGGGATCATTGCTTGCCTTGCCGGGCTGTGGACTCTGGGTGTTCTTAGGAACTCCGCTGGAGAGCAGCCAAGGTTTTGTGCAGAAAATTATGTACCTGCACGTCCCTTCCGTGGTCACAACCTACCTCGCTTTCTTCGTGGTTTTTGTGTGCAGCATTGCCTACCTCTGGAAACGCGACCTCAAGTTTGACCGCATCGCCAAATCCTCGGCAGAAATCGGACTCGTGTTCTGCGTGCTGGTTCTCATCACCGGCATGGTGTGGGGCAAGCCGACGTGGGGCACTTACTGGGTGTGGGACGCTCGGCTGACCACGACGCTGCTGCTCTTCCTCATCTTCGTGGGCTACTTTGTGCTGCGTATGTCCGTACCCGACCGGGACAAGGAGGCCCGGCTGGCGTCTGTCCTTGGGGTCATCGGTGTCCTTGACATCCCAATCATCCACAAATCTGTCGAATGGTGGCGTACCCTGCACCAGCCCTCCACACTCTTCAAGGTTGAAGCGGGTGCGGCCAAACCCTCAATGCCTCCGGAACTGCTCTATCCGCTGTTTGCCTGCATGGTCGCGATGGCCATTTTCTACGGCTACCTGCTGCTGATGCGCTACCGGATCGAGTGTGCTAACGACACAATTCAGGAACACATCGCCAACCACTCTCCGGAGTACTCCCGTGCCTGAAAACATCGAATACGTTCTCATCAGCTACGGCGTCTGGATTGCAGCCTTTCTCGGCTATCTACTCTGGACGTGGAACCGGCAGCATACCTGCCAGCAACAGCTTGAGGATCTGAAAATCTCCCCGAATTCCGCATCCCGCACTGTTCAGTCCGATGAGCGAGGTTTTGATTAACCACAGAGACGCAGAGTGCCGGAGGTGTGTTTAAGTTTTTCTCTGTGCCCTCTGCGGTGATTTAGCAACTCAAACATGAAGACACGCACCAAATTTGTCATTGGCGGATTCGTCATTTTCGCCACGCTGGCAGCGATTTCGATTCAGGGACTCCAGAAAGCCACTGTGTTCTTCTACACCCCACAGGAGGTGCTGGCCGCGCCTGCTGATTTTGAGAACAAGACCATCCGCATTGGGGCGCTCGTGCAGCCCGGTTCGGTGGAGTGGAACGCCCAAGCCATCCGGCTCGCCTTCAAAGTCACAGAAGACTCCCGGAATTTCGTTTCTGTCGTTTACAACGGCGTGAAACCCGACATGTTTCGGGAGGGGCAGGGCGTGGTCATCGAGGGGCGGATGCAGGGCGACGTCTTCCACGCGCAGCAGTTGCTCGTCAAGCACAGCGAGGAGTACACCGTGGAGCCCGCACACCAGAAGAGCAAGGAGGCCTACTACCAGTCCCTCTCACAGTAACCTTCCTCCACTGAGTTCCGATGCGCCTTCGCTTACTTAAACTCCAGCACTTCCGCAGTCTCCTCTCCGCCGATCCCCGGATTCGCAACCGCTTTCTAGCGATCGCCAGCCTGCTTGCGTTGCTTCTCTTCCTCATTGGCTTCAGCATCCAGCAGGGCATCCCGGACACGGGCACGAGTGAGTCGAGATTGATACTTTTTGTGGCGATCAACGTCAACATCGTCCTCATCGCCATCGTCTTCTACCTGATCGCCCGCAACCTTCTCAAGCTTGCTTACGAACATCGGCACCGCACCATTGGCGTCCGCCTCAAGACCAAGCTCATCACCGCCTTCGTGATCCTCTCGCTCCCGGCGATGGGTTTCCATCTCTTCGCCAGTACCTTCATCGCCCGCACCCTCGAATCGTGGCTGGAAGGCCAGCATGAAACCGTTGTGCAGAACGCCCAGCGCGTGGTAGAGACCTTCCACCTCGACCTCAAACACTCGATGGAGTTGCAAGGAGCGGCGTTCGCGGGACGACTGCAAGAGTGGCAAAGTCCCTCGAGTTCGGAGTTTTCCTTCCCCCCAAGTCCGGAGTTGGGTGCTGGCATCGTGGTTTATTCCTCCGAGCACAAAGTGCTGTCCCAGCGACTCCACACTCCACTGGCTCAGGAACTCTGGACCCCGCTTGCGGAAACCGAGTGGCCGCAGGTGCAGGAGCAAGACGTGACGTGGATCGTCGAAGAGCGCGGCGGGCGGATGCTCTATCGGCATTTCCGGAGGACAGAACTTGGCGGGCAGGCGACGTTTGTGGAAATCTTCCGCCCCACCCCACGGTCACTGACCCATGCGGTCAACGCCCTTGAGAAACAGGTGCTCAGCACTCAGGTTTTTGTGGAGTCGCAGGACTTGATCCGGCGCTACTACATCGTCGTCTTCCTGCTGATGACCTTCTTTATCCTCTTCGTCTCCATCTGGCTTGCATTCTACCTCGCCCGCGGTTTTGTGGAACCCATTGAGCAGCTTGCCGTTGCCACCCAACGAGTGTCAGAGGGGGAAGTTGGCTACCAAGTCACACTGGAGGAACCATTGGACCGCGATTTTGCACTGCTGGTCAACTCCTTCAACGCGATGAGCCGAGATTTACTGGAGTACCGCCAAGGGTTGATCCGCACGACCGAGCATCTCCAGGAGAGCAATCGGGTACTGGAAGAACACACACGGTTTGTGGACCTTGTGCTGGAGAACATCAGCACCGGCGTCGTGTCCCTAGACATGGACGGACGCATCGAGGGCATCAACCGCACTGCCAAGCAAATCCTGCAACTCAAGACTGCTGCCTTTCAGGGCAAGCACTTTGGGGAGGTGCTGGAACGGGAATCACTGGCGGGATTTGAGGAGATGTTCCAATCCCTACAGGCGAATCCGGGGAAGTCCGTGATGCGCAACCTCACGGTGTCCAAGCAGGGTGCCCCCGTTCATGTTTCGTCCGGCTTGTTTGCCTTGGAGAATCGCGAAGGGAAGCCGGTAGGCATGGTCTCGGTGTACCACAACATCACGGAGATGCAACGCTTACAACGGGCGCAGGCGTGGCGGGAGGTGGCACGACGCATTGCTCACGAGGTCAAGAACCCCCTCACCCCCATCCAACTCTCAGCCGAGCGCATCCGCCGCAAATACTCCGGGCTTATCGAGAATGACACCACGCTGGAGCAGGCAACGCGGACCATCATCCAAGAGGTGCAGCAACTCAAGCAGATGGTTAGCGAGTTCTCCAACTTCGCCAAGATTCCGGAGTCGAATCCACAGGCGAACGACCTCAACAGCATCATCCTTGAAGCAGTCCAGCTTTACGACGGCAATCTTCCCGCCCGCATTCGACTGGACACCCACTTGGCTCCGGACTTGCCCTCGTTACCCCTCGACCGCGAGCAGATACGGCGTGTTTTCATCAATCTCATTGACAACGCCATTGACGCCATCGAAAACAAGGGCCGCCTTTCCCGCATCTTCAAACAGGGCGTGATTGCCCTCACCACCCGCCTCGATCCCGAACTGCGGATTGTCCGGGTGGAAGTGGAAGACAACGGCACCGGGATTGAACCCGAAATCGCCGACCGACTTTTTGAGCCGTATGCGACCACCAAGGACGACGGCACCGGACTTGGCCTCACGATCCTCCACCAGACCCTTGCCGACCACAACGGCTTCGTGCGCTTCCAAAACCTTGAGTCCGGCGGCGCCTGTTTCACGCTGGAACTGCCCGTTTCCTGACCCCAAACGCTGCCGTTCTATCCATGAGCAAGCAATTCAAGACGCTCTCGTAAAAATCAAAGTAAATGCTTCTCAATCAACCACCTTGATGGACTGCTAAAAGTGGTTGACTTTGTGTAATCCGGAAAGTGTGCTAAACTTCTCAAAAAGAGCTTTTCAAGGAGCAGTCGATGAGATTTCCAAGAATCGGAGCCTTGGTGGTGGGGCTGGGCGTGTTGTGGGTTTCGCTGGCTCAAGCGCAGCAAGTGGGGTTCACACAAGAGGATCGGGAGCGGATCGATCGGCGTTTTGACCAAGTGGGAAAGCATATGGTGCGCATCGAGACCACGCTCCAGATGTTCATGGAATCCACAGCTCAACGCTTTGAGCAGGTGGACAAGCGTTTTGCCGAACAGCGTGAGGACTTCAACACGCGCTTTGAGCAGATGCAAAACTCAATGAACACGCGCTTTGAGCAGAGGCAAAATTCAATGAACACGCGCTTTTCGGAACTGATGCAGTTCTTGCAGATCATCACGGGGATTTTCACGGTGATCATGGTCGCGGCCATTGGGTTTGCGTTTTGGGATCGCCGCACGGTCCTTGCCAAATCTAAGGAAGTCGCGCTGGAGGCTTTGGCGAAAGATGAGGAAATCCGAAAAATTGCTCTGGTGGAGCAGGTGACCGACGAAGTCCTCCGCCGCATGGATGTCCGCAAAGCAACACCACTCCAAGCTCCCCCGTCACCTGCGACTGCTTGACAAGCCGACCACGAGGCATGACGTCTCCAGCCACTAAGCATCAAACGACAAAAAAACGAATGCAGACGAAGTACGTTTTCATCACAGGAGGCGTGGTCTCCGGCTTAGGCAAGGGCATTGCGGCGGCATCTGTCGGAGCCTTGCTGGAAGCCCGTGGATTACACGTGAGCCTCATGAAGCTCGACCCGTATATCAACTTGGATGCAGGCACGATGAACCCCTTCCAGCACGGAGAGGTGTTTGTCACTAATGACGGCGCCGAAACCGACCTCGACCTTGGGCACTACGAGCGCTACACCAACGCGACGCTGACCCGCAAGCACAACTGCACGACTGGACAAATCTACGATTCCATCTTGCGCAAGGAGCGGGCGGGAGCCTACCTTGGGGAGACAGTGCAGGTGGTTCCGCACGTCATTGACGAGATCAAGTCCACCATCAAAGCAGCGGCGGATGATGCGGATGTTTGCATCGTCGAAATCGGCGGCACCGTGGGAGACATCGAATCACTCCCGTTCTTGGAGGCAATCCGGCAATTCCGACTGGAACATGGGCGTGAACACGCGCTCTTCGTCCATCTCACGCTCATCATCAAGACCACCGAGATGAAGACGAAGCCGACGCAGCACAGCGTGGGCAAGCTCCGGGAAATCGGCATTCAGCCCGAAATCCTCATCTGCCGCACCTCCGAGCCACTTCCTGACAAGTTGCGCCAGAAAATCTCACTGTTCACGAATGTTGAAGTCAATGCGGTGTTTGACGGCTTGGACGTCCCCTTGGTTTACGAAGCCCCACTGATGTTCCAGCGGCAGGGGTTGGACGACCGGCTCGTCGAGTACCTACACATGTGGACCCGCCAGCCCAAGCTGCAACCGTGGGTGGATTTGGTGGAGAGCTACCACAATCCACAGGGGGAGGTGGACATCGCCTTTGTCGGAAAATACGTCAACCAGCGCGATTCCTACGAAAGTCTCAACGAAGCACTGGTCCACGGCGGCATTGCCAATCAGTTGCGCGTCAACCTGCACTACATTGACTCCGAGGAATTGGAGTCGGGGGACGTTGCGAAACGGTTGCAGGCGATGGATGGCGTTCTTGTCGCTCACGGATTTGGAGAACGCGGCACCGAAGGCAAGGTGGCCGCCATCGAGTTTGTTCGTGTGCAAAGCATTCCGTTCTTTGGCATTTGCCTCGGAATGCAAATGGCGATTGTCGAGTTTGCCCGCAACGTCGCCGGACTCAAGGAAGCCTCCTCCGGGGAATTCCGACCGAACCACGCGCAGAACGTCATTGATCTGATGCCCGAACAGCGGGGCAAACAGGAAACCGGAGGCACGATGCGGTTGGGGGCGTACAAGGCTGAGCTTGTCGTGCGCTCCAAGATCGCCCGCATTTACAAAACCACCCGCATTTCTGAGCGGCATCGGCATCGCTACGAGGTCATGAACGAGTTTGTCCCCAAGCTCGAAAAAGCCGGACTCGTCTTCTCCGGAAGGAACCCGGAGCGTGATCTCGTCGAGACCATTGAACTTCCGGAGCATCCGTGGTTCATTGGCTGTCAGTATCATCCGGAACTTCAGTCGAAACCGCTCAAGCCGCACCCGCTGTTTGCGGCGTTCATCGCTGCGGCGCACAAGCATCGCGCCAGTCGTCAGGGGCAGCTTTCCTCCACTGAGACACTGAAAACCGCACATGCCTGAGTTCCATAGGTCGCTGTTTGCTTTGTTCGTGCTGGTCACATTCGTAGCAGTCGCCGCTCCGGAAGTGCTGGCGCAGAAGCGTACCGGACTCGCGGTCGAGTCGTTTCAAATCACGACAAGTACCCTCCAGAATTTGCGACGCGAAGGCTTCCCCGAGTCCTTGCTGTCAGCATTGGGGACTCTGAAAGACCGGAGGTTCCTCGCAAAAAATGCCTTTGTCGCGGCGTTGGGGGCGTTGTCCACCGCAGCACAAAATCCTGATGAAACAGAACTGATCTTGCACTACGCCGGAACCGAGCGACTGCGCATCGAGGCCGATGAGTTCAGCAGCGATCTCAATGCGGGAGAGGCGATGTTCCGGGGCAACGTGCACGGGTGGGTTGCACGAGAAAATCTGGAGTTCACCACGCTCAAACTGCGGATCAATCGTCAGCAGGAACCACTGAGAGAACGGTTGACGGGAGAAGGCGTCGTTTGGTTCCGGCAGTGGAACCGCGAGTTGAATGCCGACTACATGGTCTTTGAGCGCGGTTGGCAGGGCAAACGGCGTGATTCAGAATTCCTGAATGAGCAGACCCTTCAGTTGGAGGGCAATGTGCGGGTGACAGTTCCGCAAGGTTCGCTGCGGACCCACAAGTTTTTTGCCGATTTTTTGCATCACCGCACTGAACTTGAGGGCTTGCCCACTCCAGAGGGACGGTTCCGGGTTGAGGCAAATCTGGACTTGGTCGCCCTGCCGGAGGCCGATGAAGCCGCCGAGTTGCGGCTGGCGGGAGACCCCAACGCCCAACGAATCATCGTGCAAGCCTACCGGGCCGTGCTGGACGCGGACAAGGGTGAGGCCGTTTTCGAGGGGCAGGTTGAAATGGAGCGCACTCCGGAGGAAATGTTTGTGCGGGCGGAGCGTATTTCTTTGCATGCGGACAAGGCGCAGCGGCTCCAGCTCGCTCGCGCCGAGCAGGACGTCTGCCTTCAGCAACCCGGACGTGTGGCTCGTGCCAAACGGGCGAGCTTTGACGAACTGACGAAAATGATTGTGCTGGAAGGCGACGCAGAGGTGCTTTCCGGACAGTACTATCTCCGGGGAAACCTCATCAACCTCTTTCTGGATGTCAACCGGGGGTTTGCGCAGGGAGATGAAACCGCTCCCATCGAAGTCACCATCCTGATGAACGAGAGTGACGCACCCACTTCTTTTTCGTGCCGATGAAGATCAATCCTGCTGCCAAAGCTGCTGTTGGAGCCAAGGGGGGCAAAGAGGAAGAGCAGCATCCACGCCCCAAGCTCGCCCTTGATGCGGCGTTCAAGAAGCAACGCTCCGGACTGGAAATCTATGTGGAACGTCCCGGGGATGGCCGCAAGATCGAAAAGGGCAGCAAAGTCACCGTCCATTACGAAGGTTGGCTCGCCGATTCGTTTGCACCGTTTGACAGCAGCCGCGCCAAGCGCAAACCCTACACCCTTGAACAGGGTGCGGGCAAGGTGATCGCAGGTTGGGAGGAGGCCCTTGCTGGAGTCCGGCAGGGCACTAAGCTCCAAATCCGGATTCCTGCCAAACTCGCCTACGGCCCGCAAGGGGTGCCTCAAATGGATATTCCTCCGAGTGCCAATTTGATCTTCAAGATCGAAATCCTCAAGGTAGAGCCACCACAGGACACCCCCAAAAATGGCCGCGCCCGCGTGATCGCCTAAGCCTTCCAGCCACGACAAGATGACCGCCGCCATTTGCATCGTTGACGATGAACCCACAATCCGGGAAACCTTGGGGGACATCCTCATGGATGAAGGTTACCCGGTGATCACCTGTGCCAACGCAACCTCGCTCTTTCAGGAACTGGAACGGCAAACCCCTGCGCTCATCTTTCTCGACATTTGGCTGCCGGGCATGGACGGCATGGCCATCCTCAGCCAACTGCGTGAATCACATTCGCAGGTCCCAGTGGTGATGATGAGCGGACATGCCGGCATCGAAGCCGCCGTCAACGCGATCAAGTTGGGGGCCGTAGATTTTTTGGAGAAACCCCTGCAACTGGAGGTGGTGCTGAACCGGGTTTCGCAATTGTTGACCAAACCCTCCGGAAATCACAAGGAACTGGCCTCGGACACGCTCTTAGAAGCAGCTTCGTATCAGGACGATGTGCAGTCCGGAGCGGTTTCACTGGAAGCCGCAGGGCGGAACCAGCGCACCGTTGCTGACAATGTGGTTCTCAACGGCAAGGGTCTGCTCACGGGGCGCAACACCGGCATCATCCTCAGCCCAGCCGAGCCAGATTCCGGAATCCAGTTTCAAACACTGGATGGCACCACCATTCCCGGACACATCACCGCGCTGGAAAATTTTTCACAATCAGTCGCGACGCACACCTTCACCGCTAATTCCACCGTCCTTGCCCAGCAAAACCGCAAGGTCCGGACGGTCGAACACCTGATGGCTGCGCTCTTCATGGCTGGACTCGACAACGTGCTCGTCAAGGCGGATGAGGAAATCCCCAACATCGACGGCTCCGCCCTCGACTTTGCCAAGGTGATTGCTGAAGCCGGAACCGTGGAGCAGGATGCCAAAGCCCGCACCCTTGTCATTCACGAGAAAATTCTGGTGGGTATTGAATCTTCGCAGGAAAAACACCTTTACGCGGAACCTGCGGAGGGCTTTGAAATTCAGATGCGCGTGGACTACCCCGCTCCCATCCACGAACAGGTGCTGACCTTCAACCCGGAGCGTGACTCGTTCTACAAAGACATCGCCCCGGCGCGGTCGTTCAACACCTTCGAAAACATCGACATGGCCCAGAAGCAAGGAACGGTGGGCAGTGGCTACCTCAACTCGCACATCATTCTGCACGACAACAAGGTGATCAACACAGAATTGCGGTTTCCAGATGAATTTGTGCGCCACAAAATCCTCGACTTGTTGGGCGACCTCTTCCTCATCGGACACTCCGTGCGGGGCCGTGTTGTTGCCAACATGACCTCCCACGGCTATAATCAGGCACTGGTGCAAAAGCTGCATCAATCACTTGCCAGCACACAATCCTGAATTCCCATGCGCCATCAAGCCCGCGTTCACGCCATCCAAGCGCTCTACCAATCGGAACTGATTGAGTCGAAGGCTTCAGGTCCGGTGGAGCGCTTCCTAGAACACTCCGAGCTTCCTGAAAAGATGCGGGATTTCACCCGCGAGTTGGCAGTGGGCACATTGCATAACCGCAAGTACATTGACCGTCGCATCCGCCGCAGCCTCGACAACTGGCGGCTTAATCGGCTTTCCGTGGTCATCCGCAATATCCTGCGCCTTGGTGTGTATGAGATGTGCTTTGGTCCTGAAATCTCGCACCGGATTGTCATTAACGAGTCTGTTGAGTTGTGCAAGGATCTCGTAGATGACGACTCGCACGGTTTGGTGAATCGTGTGCTCCAGAAGGTTTGGGATCAGCATCAGGAGTACATTGCCGGGAAAACCAAAGAGGAAAAGAACGTACCTGCCGAACCCACCGCAGCCGTTTCCAAATCCCCCAGCGAGCAAGCACCCTCAACATCTGCCCCAGACAAAGATTCCGAAGCCAGCGCTTTGTGATGCTTTGCCTCTCCGGGGTGATTTCATATGGAAAGCAGTGAGTGGCTACGTCCGGAATGGGTGTTGGTGTTGATGCTGGCACTGGACGAAGTTTTTGGGGATCCGGAGTACCGCTGGCATCCAGTGCGGGTACTCGGAAATTTTATAGCGAAAACGGAAGCGTTGCTCCGGAATTTTGGCTGGAATGGGCAAGGTGGTGGTATTCTCTTGTTGACCGTGATAATCGGCGTGACCGTGGGGACATCAACGCTGCTGCTGGCACTGGGATCACTTGTAGGTGAATTGCTAGAACTGGCGGTGCTGCTCTTGCTCGGCTGGAGTTTGCTGGCGCTGAAGGATTTGCTGGTCCACGCCAAGCGCGTGGGAACTGCGCTGGAGCAAGCCGATCTTCCGGAAGCCAAGCGGCAGGTGAGTCGGTTGGTCAGCCGCGATACGGAACGCATGAATCTCCACGCCTGCGGACGCGCTGCCGTGGAGAGCGTGAGCGAGAATCTCAATGATGGTGTGATCGCGCCGTTGTTCTGGTTTGCAGTCGCCGGAATTCCGGGCATGGTAGCCTTCAAGGCAGTAAGTACGCTGGATTCGATGGTGGGCTACCGCAATGAACGCTACCGCCACTTCGGTTGGGCCAGTGCCCGCTTGGATGATTGGCTCTGCTGGATTCCGGCACGGCTGTCGTTTTTGCTGATTGTCGCTTCAGCAGTAATGTCGGGAGGCTCCGGAAGGGCGGCGTGGCGCGTGGGTTTGCGGGATTGCCACAAACTCCCCAGTCCGAATGCCGGTTGGTCGGAAGCCACAGCGGCGGGAGCATTGGGCCTCCGGCTCTGTGGGCCAATCTGGCGCAAAGGAAAACTGGCGAGTGACTTTTGGCTCGGTGATCCGGATGCACGGGCTGAGGTGACAAATGCCGACCTCCAACGTATGAACCGCTTGGCGCGCATGGCAACGTGGCTGTTTTCCGGAGGTTTGGTGATCGTGTTTTCGCTGGGCTGGGTTCCCGTGGGGTGGCCGTCGTGAAGGTGTTGATCACAGGGGGCGTCAAAAGCGGCAAGTCGAGTTTCGCCGAGCAACGTACCCTAGAACTCGCAGGTGGTGAAACACCGATTTATCTGGCGACAACCGAGCTTCTGGACAATGGAATGCGTGAACGCATTGCCGTCCATCGTCAAAGACGAGGTGAACAATTC
>CEWR01120474.1_pt1 | contig 12322 bp, 6 predicted proteins | sample 356321 | NCBI WGS metagenome assembly CEWR01 (sample SAMEA2621551, study PRJEB7988) | marine metagenome | biome: marine biome (ENVO:00000447); feature: mesopelagic zone (ENVO:00000213); material: "saline water (ENVO:00002010), including plankton (ENVO:xxxxxxxx)" | depth 790 m
CCGGATCCCACCGACGACAAGCTCAGCTGTGAGACGATTCCCGAAGACTGCGAGTGAGCGGGGGATACTCACTCCAGCTCCACGCTGGCGAAGCCCTCGGAAAAGCCGAAGCCACGCAGGAATCTCGGAGAAATAATCACCTTCCCGCTGCGGTCAACATAGCCGACCTTGCGATTCCTGATCACAGGAGCCAGGCCGCCTGAGAAGGTCATCAGCCAATCCCGCCCCATGCGCAGAACCGTCTTGCCGTCCGGCCCTATCGTCGACCAGCCGTTCTCATCCTGGACGCTCGCCACTCCTTCACTGAAATCGTAGGCGGCGAAATACCTGGGTGGGACAACCTGCCGGCCGCCCCGGTCGATAAACCCCCAGCGCGTCTTGATGCGGATCCGCGCAAGCCCGTGGCTGAAATCAAACGCCCTGCCAACGCTCGGGAGGGGGCCAATGGCGACCTTGCCCTTTTCGTCGATAAAGGCAATTCGACCGTCGAGGATGACCCGGGCCCTGCCCTGGTGAAACTCGTAGGCCTTGTCAAAGCGCGGAGGAATCACCAGCTTGCCGGTACGATCGATATAGCCGAGCTTGTCGCCACGGCCGACGGCAGCGAAGCCCTCGCTGAATTTCCCGGCGGAGGAATACTTTGCCGGGATGACGAGCTTGCCTTTGCTGTCGATATAGCCGAATCCCTTACCCGCCTGTACCGCGGCAAGGCCTGCACTGAAATCACCGCCGGCCTTGTATTCGCCCTTGATGACCAGGCTCCCACTGCCATCGATATAGCCATGCCCGGCCGGGGACTCGACCCAGGCCAGCCCCCCGGAGAAATTCCTCGCCCAGTCAAATTGCGCCCCGATCGCCAGCTTGCCCTTGCGGTCAAGGTAGCCGTATTTGTACTCTTTTTTCTCATGGAGCCGAACCCGGGCAAATCCGCCGGAGAAGCTCGAGGCTTCATGCAGGGTCTTGCTTGTCAGGAGCAATTGGCCGGTCTTATCGATGTAGCCGATACTCCCCCGCTTGCGCTCATGCGCAGGGGAGATCACGCAGGCCAGCACCAGGGCAGAAAGCCCCAGCACAGAAGAATAGAGTTTTCTTTCCAGGCGGCTCTTCATCGAATCATCCTCAGGACAATTGTACCTCCTGCCCGCAAGCTGGCGTGAGATCTTCCACGGCTCATCTGAAAAGACCCCGATCTGCCTTGCAATCACAGGCCCGCTTATTGAAAATCCAAGGCTCACTCAACCTGCCGGACTTTCCTGCATCCATCGCAAGAGGGCCGGCCCAGAAGCTGGAGCATCTTTAAATATGAGCGACACAAAAAAGAAGGTAGCCATTATCGGTCTCGGATTCGGAGCCGAGTTTATTCCAATCTACCAGGCTCATCTGAATACCGAGATCCACTCGATCTGCCAGAGAACCGAATCGAAACTCAACGAGATCGGTGACCAGTTCAACATCGAGCGCCGCCACACGAGCTACGATGAGGTGCTGGCCGATCCCGAGGTTGATTTCGTCCACATCAACAGCCCGATCCCCGACCACGCCCCCATGTCCATCGCAGCCCTGAAGGCCGGCAAGCATGTCATGTGCACCGTTCCGATGGCCACGACGGTCGAAGAGTGCCGCGAGATCTGCGACCTGGTCCGTGAAACCGGCCTGAAATACATGATGGCCGAGACCGTCGTTTACAGCCGGGAGTTCCTCTTCATCAAAGAAATGTACGAAAAAGGCGAGCTGGGAAAGATCCAGTACATGCAGGCCTCCCACCCCCAGGACATGGAGGGCTGGCCGGAGTACTGGGAGCACATGATCCCCATGCACTACGCCACCCACGTGGTGAGCCCGGTGCTCGGGCTCGTAGATGGACTGGCAGAGTATGTCTCCTGCATCGGCTCGGGAACCATCAGCGAGGAGCTCGCCGGGAAGTCCGGAAACTCCAGCGCCGTGCAGAGCTGTCATATCAAGCTCAAAGATTCAGACATCGCGGCCCATATCTGGCGCTTCCTCTTTGACACTGCGCGCCAGTACCGTGAATCCTTCGATGTCTACGGCACGAAGAAATCCTTCGAATGGACACTGGTGGAGGACGAGAAGCATGTGATCCATACCGCGAAGAAGCCCGAGGGAGAAATCCCCGAGCTCGTATCTGTACCGGATTACGCCCACCTGCTTCCCGAGGAGATCCAGAAGTTCACCCAGAGCATCGAGGATGCCGATCACCTCTCCTTCGTCCAGGGCGGCGGGCATGGAGGCTCCCATCCGCATATGGTCAACGAGTTCGTCTCGGCCCTCGTCGATGACCGCGACCCGTGGCCGAACGCAGTGCAGTCGGCCAACTGGACCTGCGTGGGCATCTGCGCCCACGAGTCGGCGCAGAAGGGGGGAGAGATCGTCCCCCTGCCTGAATTCACGCTGGCGGAGGCCGACGGAAAAACAGGCAAAGCAGAGGCCTGATCCCGGCCGCGGGGCGATTACTTGAAGGGAACCTTGATAGCGGCGAAGTTCTGCGTACCCACCCGGCCGGCATAGCCGTAGCCGAGACAGGTCCAGCGCTCACCCAGGCCGTTTCGATGGTGGTCGCTCGCCCGGTACCAGCCCCTCGTCCAGGTCTCCTCCGGGTTGGAGTAGCCGATGGCGATGTTCTCACCTACCCCGGTGGGGAAACCCTCGGCCTTGGCTCTCGAGGTCGGACTTCCATCGGAGCCGTTGTGCCAGATCCTCTTGGCCGCATCACAGACCCTGCTGTGTTTGCGGGTTGCCCGGCAGAGCCTCTCATCGAGGAAGAGACGGCGGCGCCCCATCATCTCTCGGTAGTCGTTCAGGACCACCGCGTGCTGCTTGTCAGTTTCCGCAATGTCTTCCTTCATCAGCGACCGGTTGTAGGCCTCGACCTTGCGGTTGTAGTTGAAACTGTCGAGATCTTCCCTGTTCACGGCGAAGCTCTTGAGGTCAATCCTGCGGTCGAGGTTATTGCGCAACTCATCAAGCCCGGCGGTGTCATCTTCGCCAGGGTTGTATTTCAGCCTGGCGTAGCAATCCTCTTCGATCGCCCTGATGAGTTCGCTCAGCGCGTTGGTCGATTTATCAAGCTTGATGGCGAAACTGGCAGCGTTATTCCAGAGCTCCCGCACTCTGTCGACAGCCTCATCCACCTCTTTCTGGCCATTCACCTCGTCACCCTTTTTCCAGTCCGGATGGTTTTCGGGAAGGTAGATCTTGGAGTCGTAGATAACAATGATTGCTGCTGCGCGGCGCTGGTCGAGCTCCTGCCGGGCCTTCTTGAGGCTTGAAAAAGCGGTCTTCTTGACCATGCGCTCGAGACCCTTCGAAGTTTTCTCCATGAGCTTGCCCAGGTGCTCGATGGTGCTGGCACGAATAAGCTCCTTTCCCTCGGCGCGAAGCCCCGGCTTCGACATCACCCCCACCACCTCGTCGAAATATCCAGTCAGCTTTTTCTCGCTCTTGACCAGGGAGAACTTCTTAAGAAGCTTTCCGGACTCCACCAACGCCAGGCGCTGGGTCGTATCGCCGGCATCCTCCCAACCGTGCCCGCGGGTATAGGTAAACCCGCCCTCGGGGACCTTCTCCAGCCCACGGGAATCGGCCAGGAGCCGTGCCGAGGCGGCATCCGCAGCGCATTCTTTCTGATCCTCCTTGCCGAGGTATTTCAGGATCAGCCCCCCGGCCTCTTTCTCAAGCATCGAGTTGAAAGCGAAACGGGCAGCCAGGAGGAGGTCCTTGCCCTCGAGTTTCTGCGCCGAGAGCGTAACGAGCCGGGTCGCATCGATCTCTTCTGCAGAGCCGACAAGCTCAAATGCACCCAGCCAGGGTTTCAACTTCTCAACAAGAAGTTCGGCTGGAGAAAGAGGCTTCTCTTCCACCTCGGCTGCTGCAATCCTTTTGCCGAGCAGCTCCTGCCGACGGAGGGTAACAAGCTCTTTCTGCTTTTCCCTGCGCCGGGAAATCCTTGCACGGGCCTCTTTGAGCAACTTATCGAACCGTTTCGCGTATTCCGTTCCCTGGAAATGCTTCCTGGCAAAAACGATGGTGTCGATTGCCTCCCCATCCTGGCCGAGTCCTTCGAGATACCCTGCATGGTCAGCCAGGTCGGTGAATTCCTCCTCGGCTGCCTTGATAGCGTTTTTACGAAGCACCTCGATCTTCTTACTGGACTGGGGCGCGATCTGGACAATCTCGCTGCCTTGCTTTTCTATCATGGCAAAAAGACGCGGCCATTCCTTGTTTCTCAGGCAGGCATCCTGCCCGTTGATCAGGGTATAGAGGCGGTTGTTGACATCCATCTTGCGCCGCTCGCGCAGGATCCGGTCGAGGTCGGAGAAGGTGGTCTCTCCCTGGAAAAACTCCACATCGCCATACTCGTTCTTCGCATCCTCGAGGCGATTGAGAAATCTCGGGGTTACCGATTCGGCATGCCCGCTCTCCCAGATGAATTTTCTGACCTGCTCGACGGCTTCGGCATGACGGATGCCGGCAGCACTCAGCTCGACAACCGGCGGCTCTGCATTGATCTGCTTATCGAGATACCAGTAAACACCCAGGCCGAGAAGGAGCAGGACTAAGACCGGCCCCAGCACCGTACTGCGGCGCCTCCTGGCCAGGCTGGCGGCAAGATCGCTGCTCTTTATGTTTACCTCTTCCCCCTCTTCCGCACCTTCTTCTTCCTCATCCATTCCAGCTGCGGTCGGTTCAACGCTCTCATCTTCAGGCAGCGAAGGCGCGACGACTGTCGGGGGCGCCTCCACCCCGTCCACAGCGACAATCATGATCCTGGTATTTCCGACACGGACCTTATCGCCTCGACTGGCCACCTCGCGCTCGATGCGGGTTGAGTTCAGAAAGCTCCCATTGCTCGATCCCTTATCACAGAAATACAGCTGGCCTTCTTCCATTTCGAAGGTGGCATGCCGGCGGGAGGTCTTTGAATCATCGGTGATGATCTCGGAATCGCTCTCGCGGCCGATCCTTACCGGGAAATCCTCAAACTCGAGGATCCTTGAGTCGCCCTCTTTATTGGTGATCTGCAGCTTAATCATTTGTATTCGAAGTTTCTCTTTCAGAAGAGCTCCAGTCAAGAAAACAAGATGGCAAAACGCCCGGGGAATAAACCGCTGACTCCCCCGCCAGGATCCCTGCCGGGGATTGACAAACCCCCCGGAAAAGTCGATGGTCTCCAGCTAAGCCACATCTCTTTTAACACATTCACCACGCTGCACCAGGACCGCTCTTGGACCTCTTAAATACCCCCCTCACCGAAGCCCCGCTCGCTGTATTCGATCTCGAAACCACCGGGATCAATCCTCGCACAGGACACCGCGTAATCGAGATCGGGATCCTGACAAGTGAAGGCGGCAGCGTACAGGAGCGCTACGAATCGCTGTTGAACCCGGGACGCCCCGTCCCTCCGCAGGCCAGCGAGATAAACAATATCTTTGATGATATGCTCGTCGATGCCCCCTCCTTTTCGAAGCTCCTGCCGAAGATCAACTCCCTCTTGAGCAACCGGGTACTGATTGCTCACAATGCGCCCTTCGATATCGGGTTCCTGGCTGTTGAATACCACCTGGCCCGTGAAAAATTTTCTCCGGGCCCCATCCTCGATACCGTGAAGCTGGCCCGCAGCTCACATGATTTCCCCAACAACAGGCTGAGTACCATCTGCGATTGCCTTGGGATCGAGAACTCCGATGCCCACAGGGCACTCGCCGATGTCGAGGCCACCTTTTCGGTATTCGGGAAGTTCGCGGAACAGCTGGACGACGCCGGTGATGCAACTGTCCAGGACTGGATCAATGCCCAGGGAGGCGAGCTGTCCCCTCCCGGAGATTTTCATCACGACCTCCCGGGAGACAGCCCGCTGGCAACCGCTATTGAAAACGGGATGTCCCTCAGGATCAGCTACTGCGACAAGCACGGCTTCGAGACAGAACGTATTGTCGAGCCGCTGCTTTGCCACGGTGACTTTCTCGTCGCCCACTGCCAGCTGCGTAACGAGCAACGCACCTTTCGCCTCGATCGCATCGAATCGATGGATACGCCCGGCTGAGAACATTCCTTAGCTGTGCAGTCTGCGGATGATTCGGTTATGCTGAAAGCCGTCTCATACAACCGCCGGGTTTACCGACATATGCTCCTGGACATCAACATCAGGGGACAGCTTGTCCCACTCAGCATCGCACTCGTGGTGATTGCCCTCGGATTGGTTTTCGTCCTGGAAAAAGATCCGGATTCTTTTGAGGGAAAACCGCGGGGGAGCCTGCAGCCCGCGTCCGGGCAGGAATGGAAACGCATTGACAACCCGGTCGAGGATGGCTGGAAAACAGAGGTCACCGCCTCGCAGATCTCTGACCAGCTCAAACAGGTCAGCAGGCTCATCCAGGGTACCCTGGATGCCCCTCCCGGGAGTCGCAGCTCCATCGCAGATGAGTCCTTTGCCTGCGGGGGACTCCGTCCGGAAAATATCGAGGTGGTTTTTGATGATTCCTCGCTGGAGATAAAACGCGAAAAGCCCGGCACCACCCCGCCGGCTCTTAGCTACAGGGGAGCCAGCGGCCTGGAGAAATCGATCCTGGATTTCTGCCGTCCCTGGAAAGGTAATGGCAGTATCCGCGCCTCCTTCAAGGTCTACGGTGTCCAGCAGGAAGAAGGCCGTATCAGCTCCAGGCAGCATCTCTCCATCCTGGTAAAGAGCGAAGCTGGAAACCTCGAAGAGCACAGCACCTGGGACACCCTGTGGGTCACCAGGGAACCCGGCGGCGTTCCACTCCTCACCTCGATCAAGGTGAGCAAATTTGAACAGGCTCGAACCAGGAACGCAGCCCCGCTCCTTGCCGACCAGACCCACTCCGTCCTCGGCGCCAACCCATCCTTCCGACGGCAGTTCCAGCTTGGCCTGAATCACTGGCTCAATCAAAGCCAGGACAACCGGTTCTTCGACCTGCTGGGAACACCCGGGCTGGCACTTGGGGACGTCAACGGAGATGGCCTCGACGACCTCTACGTCTGCCAGGAGGGCGGCCTTCCCAACCGCCTCTACCTTAGAAGTCCGGATGGGACCGCCATTGACCACTCCGAAGCCTCGCGGGCCGACTGGCTGGAAAGCTCGAGGGCCGCCCTCATCGTGGATCTCGACAACGACGGCAACCAGGACCTTGCCGTCACCATCCTCGGGGCGCTTGTCCTCGCCGCCGGCGACGGCAAGGGCGGCTTCGCGATTCGCGCCTGCCTCCCGACCAGCAACGACACCATGTCACTGGCCGCTGCGGATGCGGACCTCGACGGAGACCTCGACATCTACGTTTGCGCCCACAAGGCAGATGACCTGTCCCAGGATGCGGGCGTTGTCTCCATCGCAGCCTCCGAGGGGTTCATCTACCATGACGCCAACAATGCCGCGGCCAACCTCCTCTTTCGAAACGACATACCGGCCGGCGGTGACTGGGCCTTTACCGACATCACGAAGGAAGCGGGTCTCGACCAGAACAACCGGCGCTTCAGCTTTGCCGCGGCCTGGGAAGACTACGACAACGATGGAGATGCCGATCTCTACGTCGCCAACGACTTCGGGCGCAACAATCTCTACCGCAACGATGGCAATCTTCATTTCACCGATGTCGCCGCCGGGAAGAACGCCGAGGACAGCGCATCGGGAATGTCCGTCAGCTGGAGTGATTACGACCGCGACGGCGTCATGGACCTCTATGTCAGCAACATGTTTTCCGCCGCGGGAAGGAGGGTTACCAGCCAGCAGCTCTTCAAGCCCGGCGCCTCAGCGCTTGTGCGCAAAAGGCTGCAGCGCTTCGCCCGGGGAAACACCCTGCTTCGTGGAAGAAAAGACACCGCCTTCAGCGATGAAAGCCTCGAGGCCAACGTCAACATGGGACGCTGGGCCTGGGCCTCGAGCTTTGTCGATCTCAACGCAGACGGCTGGGATGACCTGGTTGTAGCCAACGGCTATATCACCACGGAGGACACCGGCGACCTGTGAAGCTTCTTCTGGCGGCAGGTCGTGTCGCGAACCAGGAACTCAAAAGAAGATTCAAACAGCGGGCCGAACCAGGGGCACCTGCAGCTTTCGAAGATGATAAGAGAGGGCCGCTCCTGGAGCGGACGCGAACGGAACTGCTGCTTCCTCAACACTGCGGACGGAAAGTTCTCCGACATCTCCGCCGTTTCAGGTTTCGACTTTATCGATGACAGCCGCGCCCTTGCAGTAGGCGACTGGGATGGAGACGGTGACCCGGACCTCTGGATCTCCAACCGTAACGCCCCCCGGCTGCGTTTTCTCAGAAATGATGCCGCCCCACCGGGCAGCTTCCTCAGCCTGAAGCTTCAGGGTGATGGGGAAAGCACCAGCCGGGATGCTGTTGGAGCGCGGGTGGAGGTGCAGGAGCCCGGGGCCGGCAAGCGCCCGCTGTTGAGATCCGTTACAGCAGGTGACGGCTTCCTCACCCAGTCGAGCCGCTGGCTGGCCTTTGCAGTGGGCCGCAACAGCGCCGCGGTACAGGCAAAGGTAAGCTGGCCCGGGGGAGAGACCGAGGTGTTTGCCGGTTTGAAGGCCGGCGGGCGCTATGAATTGATCCAGGGAAGCGGCCGCGGCAAAGCAGCAGCCGGGACCGCCAGCCTGGAGGTGGCAAAACCGACAACACCAGCCGCCTCTCCACCTCCCCGGAAAAGTGACCAGGCCCGAATTCCCCTGGTCACCCAGCTCGAAATCCCTGACCTCCCCTGCAAGGATCTCGCAGGGGCGGACAAGGAGTTGCTTCCGGGCAGAGGAAGAGCCTTGCTGGTAAATCTCTGGGCCAGCTGGTGCCTGCCATGCCTCGAAGAGCTCAAGAGCTTCCGCGACCACAGCGCTGAGCTCAAAAAGGCCGGGATCGAGATACTCGCCCTCAGCACTGATGGACTCAGGGATGGAAACTTCAAGCTGCCCCCGAAGGTGAAGAGGTTCATTGACAAGCTGCAGCCACCGCTGGATACCGGCCGGGCAACCGAGAAGCTGGTCGGATTCCTCCAGGCGCTGCACGACAACATGGTCCCACTCAACAAGCCCCTGCCCCTGCCAAGCAGCTTCCTGCTCGATTCTTCAGGCCGCCTGGCGGTGATCTACAAGGGCCCGGTGACGGTTGAACAGCTCATCAAGGATGCCGCGATGGAAAACCCTGGCCGGCTGCAACGCTCCAAAAACGCAGCCCTGCTTCCTGGAAGCGTCATCGACCATCCCGTCCTGGTCTCTGCTGCCATCGAGAACGAAACGGCCCTGCGCTTCCAGTACGCCCGGAATCTCGACCAGCGGGGGCACACAGAGGCGGCACTGAAACAATACCAGGTCATCACCAGCATGAAGCCCGGTTTCACCGAAGCCGAAAACAACGCCGGCCTGCTGCAGCTTCGTACAGGAAAGCTAGCTGAGGCGGCTGCCAGCTTCCAGCGGGCAATTTCTCTGCGCGCGGATTTTGCCGAAGCCCGTTTCAACCTGGCAGACGTACTCGACCGGCAGGGGAGGCTGGAGCAGGCAGCAGCCCTCTACCTCGAGGTCCTGCGCCTCAGGGCTGATTATCCAGGAGCAAACAACTCACTGGGAATTATCCGGGCCCGCCAGGGGCGAAAGGCCCTGGCAGCAGAACGTTTCAAGAGCGAGGTGGCCCTCCATCCCGGCTTCACAGATGCACACAACAATCTCGGCCGGATTCTCCTGGAGCTGACTGACAACAAGGGAGCAGAAGCCCGGATGCGCGAGGCGATCCGTATTGACCCACTTAATTCCAGAGCGCATATGACTCTCGGCGTCGCTCTCAGGCGCCTCGGAAAACCAGCCGCTGCAGCAAAACAATACCTCGAAGCCATACGCCTCGCCCCCCGGTTTGTCGATGCTATCAACAACCTCGGCCTGCTGCGAATGGCAGAAGGAAAGACAGCCGAGGCCGAGGCCCGGTTCCGCAGCGCGCTGCAGATCAATCCCCGCTTCTCACCTGCACGGGCCAACCTCGAGCGGTTGCTGAAGCAGAAATAAAAAAGCCCGCCGGAGATAAACTCCAGCGGGCTTTTTACCCGGTCGCCGAAAGCTTCCGGCGAACCTAATTGCAGATAGGAGACACCCGGAGACAGCCGGAGCCGTCCTCGGTCTCATCCACACCGCAGTCCTCCTGCAGGTAGCCTGCGGAGGAAGGTGTCGGCGAAGCCGGGGGAGCACCGCCGCTGAACAACCAGCTGAAGATAATGATCGCGTCGGTAATCTCGATAATGCCGGTATCGTTGGTGTCGGCAGCATCGAAGCACAGAGGAGCATCTCCACCGCTGAAGAGATAGAGCAGCGGGATAACGCCATCGGTCAGGTTGATGGAACCATCGGAGTTGCCATCGCCACGCACAAAGAGCGGACCGGCCGGCACCTTGCAGGCCGCCGCCTCGGCGCAGTCATCGTCGTCGCAATCAGCGGCGCCGTCACCATCGTCATCGACCCCGTTGTCACAGAGCTCCGGGCAGGCCGGGCAGTCGGAGTCAGCACAATCAACCATGCCGTCCCCATCATCATCCTGGCCGTTGTCACAGAGCTCCATGGGAACAGCATCGCAATCGGGGGTACCCGCGCAATCAGCATCATCGCAGTCGGTGTCGCCATCCCCATCGTCATCCCAGCCGTTGCCGCACTCCTCCGGAGGAATCTCGTCACCGACGATGATCACGCTGCGAGAAATGGCATCCTCTGCGAAATCATCGCAATCCTCCCGGTCCTGCACCGTGACAGTGAGACGGTAGGCCCCGGGGGTTCTCATCCATAAATTGGCCGTGCCGGATATCTGCGGCCCGGTCACCCTCTCGGCAACGCCCTCGATCTGCGGCTCGACCTTGAAGGTGTAAAGAACCGGGTCCCCTGACTCATCCTCTCCCACTGCCGTGGCGCGATGGGAGGCGCCCAGGCCGAAGCCTGTGCGAAGAACCGAAACCTCGACCAGGTGGGTGTCAGCGTAGCCGGGCTCTCCCTCTTGTGGGCAGGGCCCGGCAGAAAATTCAGACAGCTCGGTCTCGTAGTTGTGCTCGATCTGCTCAGGACTCAGGACACCATCATGGATCCTCAACTTGGCAACCAGGATCCTGCCCTGCAAGCCAAGCGTCATGCCCACGCCGTCACCCTCGGTCTGCTGGGCTATCCGGATCTTCGTACCCATGTGCGTATTGATCCTGCCAAAGCCGAGAAACTCCTCATTGGAGAGGTCACATTCTGAGGCGACCAGGCAGTTGTCGCTGTAGACCCTGGTGGTTTCTCCATCGTAGGTGTAAACGAGGTGATGCCACTCGCCCGAGGCTGGCACTCCTCCGCCATCGTTATAGCCGAGGTCGGGACTGCCCCAATGTCCTACCGCTCCGTGCGCGGCGTTGTTGCCATAGAGAAAACCCATGTTCGAGCCATCGGGGCCACCACGTTTACCCCAGCCAACGAGGGTCTCCTCGTTGGGGTTGTCGGTGCTCGGCCAGACCCAGATCTCGATACTACGCGTCGGGTCCGGGCCGACAACACCCTCAGGAGCATTTTCCATACTCTCGTAGCTGTCGCCGCTGCGCCCGTTCTCGTTGAAGCTGACACCGATACCGAAATCGCGCTGCTCCACCACGGGGGTCCCGACAATCTGGAAATCATCCATGGTGCCGTGGTTTTCCCAGAACTCTTCGCCGGCGGTCGGATCCCGGGCATCGAGACTCACGAGGAGCTCCTCGGCAACCTCGATATCACCGGCCTCAACGACCTCGCGAACGACCGCCCAGGAGGCCACGGTCTCGCCAACGGAATTGACGGCCACGATCTCAACTTCAAAAGAATCCGGTTCAGGATCCGGTATGACATACTCGAAGCGGCCCTCGGAATCGATGGTTCCGCCCTCCGGAGAGATCACCTCTAACTCCGCCGGGGGCAGCGCCTCGACCTCCAGCCTGAACACGTAGGTCTCCCGGCCGCTGAAATACCTGCCCTCCTCTGGAACGTTGAGGAACCTCGGGGCCTCCTCGGGAGCGCCCTCCACTCCATAGCGTTCACGCTCGGCGTTGAAATTATGAAGAATCTCGTTGTGAGTCAGCACCTCGTCATGAACCCGCACCTGGCCCAGGGCCAGGGTTCCAACGCGGGGGCCCCAATCGATTGCACCACCCGCATTGACGATCTGCGATCCCAGCGTAATCGGGTGATCAGGATGGGTGTTGATCGCGCCCAGGCCGTTCACCTCGGAATTCCAGGCCTCGCCATCGACGTAGAGTCGGGTCGTGGCGGTGTCATCCCCGTCGAAGGTGTAGACGAGATGATGCCACTGGCCCT
>CEWR01054513.1_pt1 | contig 12308 bp, 13 predicted proteins | sample 356321 | NCBI WGS metagenome assembly CEWR01 (sample SAMEA2621551, study PRJEB7988) | marine metagenome | biome: marine biome (ENVO:00000447); feature: mesopelagic zone (ENVO:00000213); material: "saline water (ENVO:00002010), including plankton (ENVO:xxxxxxxx)" | depth 790 m
CGGACACTACCGCGAAAAGACAGGCCAGATTGTAATTCCGTGCCAGGTCTCGCCGATTTCGCGACCTCGGAGCGCCGGTATTGCACAGCGGTCACGCAATTTGCGCACCGCCCCTGCGGCAATATGAGCATGAACGCGTCAATATGTGGTGATAATTCTGCACGATTCCCACATCGTGCACACCACGCGGTTGTAAGAATGAATTAAGAATAAAATATATGTCATATATTATCTGAATACAAAATAAATTCCGAACTAATATAAAAAAGATATAGAAAATATATCAAACATATTCTTGACTTGTTCGGCTGCCGTTCGGTACTCTTGGCGGGCGTCGGCATTGCCCATCGTCGGTGCCGATTCCGGGTGCTCCGTAATGAAATAAACGACAGAATTCGTCCTGAAAGTACGGGGCGGATTACGGCCGGTGCAACTACATTCAGTGCAGCAAAACAGCTCGCATACAGGGGAGTCGAATGCCAGGCACAAAAACAAAGAAGATGGTTCAGGTCGAGCGCAAACTTCGGCGACCCCTCGAACGGGCGCTACCCGAGATGCTGAATGAAGTCGGTTTGACCGGTGCCGCAAAACGTCTCGGTGTCAGTAAGGCCACGTTGAGCTACTGGCTCCTCAAGCTGGGCATTGAGATCCGCCGCGTCGCACTCGCCCCGGGCGAAGAGATTGAGATTCGACGTATTTCAGGCTGAAGCGACTATCGATACGTAACTAAGGCCAAATGATCGCGTTATTTGACCGCTCGGCCCGATTGACCGGGTGTAGGGTCGTTGCTACGGTGATTTGGCGAACTTTGATTCTTACTGGCTTTTTTCGTCGGCAAAGTGACATCTTCCGCACGGACAAGCGTGGTTCGCATTACCAGATTGCCTGCTAGAGAGCATGTGAGGACGAAACTGTGTGGGGTAAGGGCAAATATCTACTGATCGCGGCGTCGCTCGCTGTGCTGGCCGTTGTGGCAGCATGTAGCGAGGAGCAGGTGCCGACGCAGGAACCAGTCGAGTTCAATCCTACTGAGGCGGCGGTCACCGAACGTGACGACACCGAACCGGGACCAGAGGCCGGACAGGAAGAGGTTGCGGGGGATGCGGCGGCAGGGGAAGCCCTGTTCAACAGCAACAGCGTAAGCGCCTGCTCGGCTTGCCATTCCACCGGAGACGACAAGATCGTTGGCCCGGGCCTGTCTGGCGTGTATGCGCGGGCTGGCATTCGAACGTCGCTGGACGCCGATGCGTACGTCGAGCAGTCCCTCAGAGAGCCCCAAGCGTTCCTGGTCCCCGAATATCCGGCAGTGATGCCTTCGTTCGATAAGTTTAGCGATGGCGAAGTGCTGGACCTGATCGCGTACCTGAAGACGCTGAACTAGTATTGTCGTTTGTCGCCCGGCTCAGAGTGCGCGGTGGAGCGCGACCAGCGGCGTTGTCTGAAGTTACGTGTCAGGTCGAGCCGTGGACAGTCAAAGTGGTAGTTCAGGCCTCGGACCGGCCCCATGTCGCACCGATTATCGAGGCAGCCTGGTATCCGGCGCCAAATCCGTTGTCGATGTTCACGACCGAAACGCCGGGGGCGCAGGAGTTCAGCATCGCCAGCAGGGCCGCGACACCCCCGAGGCTGGCCCCGTAGCCGACCGAAGTCGGTAGCGCGATGACCGGGGCCCTCACAAGTCCTGCGATAACGCTCGGCAGCGCGCCCTCCATACCTGCAACTACCACGAGCACCCTCGCACTCACCAGTTCGTCCATTCGATGGGACAACCGGTGCAGGCCGGCAACGCCAATGTCGTTGATGGTCGCGACATCGCAACCCATCAGGGTAGCGGTCAGGACAGCCTCTCTGGCGATCGGCAGATCGGACGTCCCGGCAGCGACCACGGTGACTCCGGGAATCGAGCGTTTTTCGGTCTCACCTCTCCGGTCGGCCCAGATCGCCTGCGAGTCGTCTTCCCAGGCGACCTCGGGCACCGATTTCTTTAGCAACTCGAACGCTTCTTCTGACGATTTCGTTACCAGGACAACCCCGGCGCGTTCGTAGATACGAGTCGCGATTTCAGCGGTATCTTTTGGTGTTTTACTCAGCCCGTATACGACTTCCGGAAAGCCGATTCGATCGGCACGATCGTGATCCAGCGTGGCGAAATCGAGATCGGCAGGAGGGGTGGTGAGGCTCAGCTCGGATGCCGCCTGGTCGGCGCTCATTTCGCCGTCTGATACGAGCCGCAAAACTTCGAGCATCCTGGAGTTATTCATATGGTGGGTTGGTGAAAAATGTGTGGGTGAAGGCCATCGGGGGAAACCACGGTCTCAGCATCTTATCGCCAGAACGCAGATCGGGGCGCCAAACACGTGAGAGGTTTATCGTTTCGACAAATGATTCGGGACGAAAACCATCCGTTGCTAAATTGACCAAAACTAGTGGTAATACCTATACTGCGACACACTATATTGTGTATTCGTGCACCCGTCATTTGAGAGGATCAGCATGCAGGTAACTTGCCTTCGAGAGAACCTTAGTCGCGGACTGGCAAACATTAGTCGGGCGGTAGCGGCCCGGGCGACTCTGCCTGTAACTCAGAATGTGCTCCTCGAAGGTGATAACGGGCAGTTGAAATTGACGGCCACCAACACCGAAATCTCGATCAGCACATGGATTGGCGCGCAGATCGAGGGCGAAGGTTCCGTGACCGTTCCCGCCCGCATGTTCAATGATTTTGTGAACTCGCTGCCGGGCCAAACTGTGCAGATCGGTTTCCAGACCGATCCTGTTGGAGTCGAGATTACGTGCGATAAATTTGCTGCCACGATCAACGGAATTGCCGCGGAAGAATTCCCGCCGATCCCGGTCGTCGAGGGCGGGGCATCGGTCACGATCCCCGCGGATGCCTTCAGGGGAGCGCTTGAGCGGGTTGTGTTTGCGGCTGCCACCGACGACTCTCGGCCGGTGCTGACCGGAGTGAAGGTCGAACTCGCGGGGGACGAATTCACGCTTGCGGCAGCCGACGGCTTCCGGCTCGCGGTCGAATCTGGAAAGTTAGGCGCATCGGTAAGTGAAGAAGTTGGCGTGATAGTTCCAGCCAAAACGCTCGCCGAAGTGGAACGACTGCTTGGCGACGGGTCGTCGAGCGTTGAGTTGACGTTGGACGCCAGCGGGCGCTCTGCAAAGTTCCGGCTCGAGACATCCGAAGTGGTCACTTCACTGGTCCAGGGCACCTTTCCAGACTACGAGAAGCTCATCCCCACGAGCCATGGCACGAAGGCCACGATAGACCTTTCGAGCATGGTGCAAGCCACGCGGGCGGCCTCGATCTTTGCCCGGGATGGCAGTGGCATTATCCGGGTGATAGTGAACCCCGGCAGTGACGGCGAGGCGGGCTCAGTCAAAATCATCTCCCGTGCCGAAGAAGTCGGCTCCAACGAGAACGAGCTCGATGCTTCGGTTGAGGGCGAAGAGTCGAAGGTGGCGTTCAACAGCAAGTTCCTGATGGACGTGCTGAACGTGATGAGCGGTGACGACGTGGATATTGAAACGACCACGCCATCCAGTCCGGGCGTGTTCCGCTCGGCCAAGCACGAAGGCTACACGCACGTCGTCATGCCAATGTTCGTGCAGTGGTGATCGGCTAATCGGGATTCAGCAGGCCTGCAGACCATCAACCAGTTTTTTTATCGCTGTACCTGATGACCAGGCCAGCCTTGCCTGCTTCCCGCACAATCCGGCCATGGACCCAGTTGCGCGGCCTCCCCACGTCGATAACTGCCCTGAAATCTCGATTCGCGGTTGCATCCAGCACCAGTGCTCCGCCCTTAGTCTGCCAGTTTGTGGTGGCCGGTGAGAGCCAGATGGAGTTCGTCGACGCCGTGGTTTCCGGTCGACGACCGGCCAGGGGTTGTCCGTCCGGGCCCGAGAATGTGTCATGGAAACCGGCCGTCGAGACCGCGGGAACCTCTAACGACGGGTTTGCGATGTCGTTGGTCGTAAGTGGTCCGCCCGCATACGCGTCCTTGTTGCCAGAACCACCCCCGCATGTCACTGCCACCGCTGCGAAAATCGCGAGCAGCACAATCCGCTGCAACGTATGGCCAACCACTTGTCGGGGCATAAATCGTAACCTTTTCATTCCCCCGCACTGGAAAAGCGAACAGACTGCGTGGCGCTGCCACGAACAAGTACTTTAACCCCGGGTTTGCCCGGCGCTAACCGATTCGGATTCGCTCCGTTGCAAATCTCACAGAGTCCTGTCGCTCACGGCCAGCCATGAACAGGGCGATAGTCAGCGGGCCGAATCTGCCGGCAAACATGGTGACTGCAACCACGACCTGCGCAGCCGGATTGAGATTGGAGGTGGCACCTGCCGACCAGCCGACCGTGCCGAAGGACGAAACGATTTCAAACAGGCCGGTGCGGAAGTCGAGATCCGGCTGGACGACGAAAAGCGCCACCGCCAGGAACAGCACGGCAGCGGCGGCCGTGGAGGCCACCGCCATTGCACGCAGCACGTTGACCCTGGGTATCTCGCGCCCAAATACGGTCGTCCGCTCTCGACCGCTGAATATCGCAAACGAGGCGATTACTATCACCATGAAGGTGCTGACCTTTATACCGGCAGCCGTCGATGCCGAAGCACCGCCAACAAACATCAAACCTTCGGTCACACTGAGGTTGGCGGAATTGAGTTTGCCGTAATCTAGGGTGGAGAAGCCCGCGGTCCGGTTGACCGTGTGAAAAACGCCCTGGGTCACCTTGTTCCTGACGCTTTCGTCGCCGATCGTGTCGGGGTTTGTCCACTCAAGTATCATGAACGCGGTAAATCCGACCAGCAACATGACGCCGATACCAAGTAGTACGAGCTTGGTGTCGAGAGTGAGCCGGTGCCAGCCGCGAATTACTACGATATTTGCCAGCACCACGTAGCTTGTCGACCCGGCAAGGATCATGACACCGATGATCAGCAGGGTGGGAATGTCGCTGCTCAGCCCGATGAGGCTGGCGCCCGCGATACGGGCGCCCTCGAGGCCGTCGGGAAGGATTTCAAACCCTGAGTTGTTGAACGCCGATATCGACGTAAACACACTCTGCCACAGCCCCTCGCCGAGAGTCATTCCGGGCCAGAGCGGGGCCGCGATATACCAGCGGAAAAATATGAATATCGCCCCGATAATTTGCACCATAATCGCCATCAGGATGATGTTGCGGGCAAGCGTCGCGATTGTTCCAAGACGATTGTCGTCGAGTCCTGCTCCAACAATGAGGCGGCCCTGCAAACTCGAACGGCGGCCGGTGATGAGCAACAGGAAAGCTGCACCGGTCATAAATCCGAGTCCGCCGATGAAGATCAGTCCGACAAGCACAACCTGCCCGAACCCTGACCAGGCTTCTGTTGTATCAACGACGATGAGTCCTGTACCCGTCATAGCCGACACAGAGGTGAAGAACGCGGTGATCGGGGAAGTGAATTCGGAATCGGGACTGGAAACTGGCAGCGAAAGTAGCAGGGCGCCAATGGCGGCGACTGCGAAGAAGCTATACACCAGCATCATCGGTGACGTTGGACCGCGCACCGGTACTGCGCGTTTCTCAACGCGCGTGCTGATCGGCGACATCTCCGACTGCCTGGGTCGGCGGACGACCCTATCGCCTGGTCCTGGTTCGAAGGGATTCTGCAACTTGAAAGTTCGGATGTTGTTTGGGTTACGGGTGGATGAACAGATCCCCGGGGAGTCAGCGTGGAGTCGACCGGGTATCTATTACAAACTTTCCCGATTGTTCCAGCGTCGAAGATACCACCTGCTCGGGGCGCGTCGGCCTGCTTACAAGGCGGTTTGGGCAGGCATGCCGGAAAAAATCAGCCCCGTCAGTTTAAACGGGGCCGTTTCGGTCGGTTCAGGGCGGAGCCTGTTTAGTGAAGCGAACGGATATACGCGACCAGCGCTTTGATCTAGTCGTCATCGAGTGAGGGCGTCATCCCGGCAACGCTGTTGCTACTATCTCGTGTATGAGCCGAATCGGAACAACGCTACTCGCCATCGTGGCATTTTCTGCCGTGATACTGATCGCGTTCGGGCTGTCTTCTGTCCCGATCGAAACCGAGCCTGACACCGTCGCCGGGCAGGTTGTCGGTATTGAACAGGGGTCGATAACGACGATTTCACAATTGACGCTGGAGGATGAGACCGGAAAACGGTGGAACTTCGAAGGTGGCGGGAAATTCGCCGGGTTTACGCCATCACACCTTGAAGAACACATGACGCTGAGGGAACAGGTGACGGTCGGATACGAGGAGGACGCAGATGGAGTGCTAATAATCCTGAGTGTGTCTGACTAGGTACCTTCCAGCGCCCGGACCAGGGATTGTTCAATCTCAGACGCGGTCGTAAATTTCTCAAACCGGCCTACAACGGTCCCCGAGCCATCGACCACGAAGGTCCAGGGCTCCGTGTGGAACCCCCATTCGAAGATCACTGCTGACTCAACCGCCAGCGAGGGATCGCCGGCGTCGAGCATCTCCTGTGGATTGTCGAAAATCTCGACGTGGATGAAGTTAGCGCGGCCTTTATAGGCATCGTCGAGCAGCGATAGGACCTCTGTCTGGGGGCCGCAGGTTGCCGACTGGCAATACGCTGGAGTCGAGAACGTGATTACGGTCGGCAGGCCGGTCGCAACCGCGTCGTCAAAGCTAATTGCATAGAGATCGGGGTCGGGATTAGGGGCGCTGGTGATGGCCCGGAGATTGCCATCAGGGGGAGTTGTCTTGGTGATCGAGAGCGGTGCCGTATCTCCGATGTCGGGGGCGTCCGTTCCCGATTTGACAAGGATGCCGCTGCGTCCGGGCAAGAGGTCGTCGTCGGTCGCTCGCACACTTACCTGCCAGAACCCGACGACATCGAATGTCATGGTGGCGGTGTACACGCCGCTGCGCACTGGCCACTCACGCCACGTGAGGTCGTCTACGAGCCGCGCAGCTATTGAATTCTGTCCATCGAGCGAATCGGGCGGTGTGTAGGTGACTTCCAGCCGGTCGGCGGCATCGTCGAACCGCGTGCCATCGAGCATTTGTATGTTCAGAGGAACCCTGGCGGTTCCCAGGCCAACGTCTGAAGCCACTGCAAATACCACCAGCCCTTTGATTTCCGGCTCAGGTTTGATGCTCGTGTTGCAGCTTACAGCAGCCAGAGTAAACATCAACAGAATCACGGCGTGAGCGATGGTTGTTGGTCTGGTGGACATTTGATAGATGTTTGCCGGGTCTCGGAGGTCATCGGTTCGGTTGCGGCCACATTAACGATAAATGCCGCGCGGGCAGGTTTGGGCTTCGGTTCCGGGTTTACGTCATCAATTCTGGATGAAACATTTTTGGCGCGGGATCCGGTTTTTGCGTGCGCGGTCTGCGGGGCGTCACATGCGGGTAGAATCCTCGACTGCTGCCCGTGCGAAAGCGGCGGGCGGAACAAACTCACTCCACCAGGGAAAACTATGACCACTCCCACTATCAACCCAAAAATCCCCTCTACCGACCCGATCATCGTCGCTCCGACCAATATGCCGTTCCGCGCCGACGAGTCGCTCGACCTCGACGCCCTCGGTCGCAACATCGACCGGTTCTGCGGAACCGCGCTGTCGGGGTTCGTCGTGGGCAGTTATGGTGGTGAAGAGTTCCACATGGGCGAGCCCGAGAAGATTGCCGCAATCAGCACGGTCGCAGATGCCCATGCGGGGCGGCGGTTTGTGATTGCCGGGATAGACGCGCTATCACCGACCGAGGCCGTTCGCCTTGCGAATCTTTATGCCGAGGCGGGTGCCGACATGGTTCGCGTGCGCATCACCCCGGCGGGTGGTAAGACTGGGACGGCCCCGATCCAGGACTACTTTGAGCAGGTGACGGCGCAGAGCCCGCTGCCGGTAATAGTCATTCACCAGCCCAAGACTGCGATGGGCGTCGATGTCACTCCAACCGAATTGCACGACATTACGTCATTCGACAACGTCTTTGCCTACATCATGTCGTTGAACTACCGGTATGAATGCCGGATGTCCCAGTTCGTGGCGGATGGGGTGAAGTTCTGGACCTGTAACGGGACCCTGCTTATGCCGGGCGGGATGATCGGTGCAGTTGGGGCGTGCCTGTTGTTCGGGAACTGGGGTCCTCATATCGCGAGAGACATCATCCAGGCCTGCCTGGATGGTCGGTACGCCCAGGCGCGCGAGCTTCAGGAACGCATTAATCACCTGGATTTTCTCGGCATGTCGTGGGGTGTCGGGGTGCAAAAGGCCGGCCTGAACCTGCTCGGTTACGAGGGGACGGTGCCGAGAATGCCGAACCTGCCGCTTTCAGACCAAAGGATCGAAGAAGTAACAGACGCCCTTATCGAGGCCGGAATCCTGAATTCAGATGGCACACCGGCACCCCAGCTCTAGGTGTAGTCTCTTTTGTTGAAAAATCACTGGCGGCAGTGATGCCCCCGGTTAGCCCCGCAGGAGATTCCATGAACTTAACGAGCCCTGAAATGATCCGCGCCGTGACCCAGAAATGGAATGGCGACCGTGATTCACGCGGCCGCCCGCTGGTTCCCGACGATATCCTTGAGCGAATGAAGCTGGTTACCTCGGAAGAAGCCTGGGGAACCTGCAAACGAAACGGCTATTCGTTCCAGTTTGCAGGCGACTGGATGAACCTTCACCCCGAGCGGGTAGTGGTTGGACGGGCAGTCACGTGTCGCTGGGTGCCGCGTCGACCCGATGTGCACGACTCCATCGATCGGCAGGGTGAGGAAGACGACAGGGTCGGCTTCCAAAACTCGTGGGTTATCGACGAACTTGAGACCAACGACCTGATCGTGGTCGATCTGTTTGGGAAGGTGTTCAACGGCACATTCGCCGGCGACAACCTCGCAACTGCGATCAAGTCCCGCTCCGGTACCGGCATGGTGATCGATGGTGGAATTCGGGATACCCAGCGGATTCTGGAGATGGACGAGTTCAATGCCTTCATCAGGGGCGTTGACCCGAGCGCCATTCTCGATGTGAGCATGGTGGAGATCAACGGGATCACCCGCATCGGCGAGGCGACGTGTGTGCCAGGCGATGTCGTTCTGGGTACCAGTACCGGCGTTACCTTCATCCCGCCGCATCTGGCAGAGACCGTTGTCGAACGCTCGGAGGCCATCCGCCTCAAAGACGAGTTCGGTCAGCAGCGGATCAGGGAGGGTGTCTACACGCCCGGTGAGGTCGACCGGCCGTTCTCAGAGGCGATGGACAAGGATTTTGAAGAGTGGAAGGCCAACCGCCTGAAGTAGGACTGCGCCGGGTCCGCATCAGCCGGACGAATCTCACTTGAACTAGAAAATACGAAGCAAAGGGCGGACCGAAAATTGGTAGAACAGAATACGAACGCGCTGGACCAGGTAAGCACGGCTTCAAGCCCGTCTGATCTGAAAATTACGGATTTGCGCATTGCGGTCGTCGGCGAGGGTGGTTGGCGGTGGCCGATCATCAAGCTTGAGACGAACCAGGGCCTGATCGGCATAGGGGAAGTCAGGGACGGCGCTTCGGCGCGTTACGCCCTGATGCTCAAGAGCCGGCTGCTCGGGGAGAACCCATGCGATATCGACCGGCTGTTTGAGGTAATCAAGCAGTTTGGCGGCCACGGTCGACTCGGCGGTGGAGTCTGCGGCGTCGAGATGGCCCTGTGCGATCTTGCGGGCAAGGCCTACGGCGTTCCCGCTTACATGCTGGCCGGAGGCAAGTACCGCGACCGGATCAAGGTGTACGCCGATACTCCTTCAAAGAGAGACCCCGAAGAGATGGGCAAGCTCCTGAAGGACCGCATGGACCGCGGTTTCGAAATGCTCAAGATGGACATCGGCCTGTGGATTGCTTCTGAAGTCGAGGGCGGTGTAATCAACAAGAAAGTGAGTGCTGAACGTGCCACATTGATGCACCCGTTCACCGGCATCCAGGTTACCGACTACGGAATATCGATGATGCAGGAGTATGTCGGGACCGTTCGCGACATCATCGGGTACGAGATCCCGCTGGCTTCCGACCACTTTGGCCACATGGGTGTCGAAAACGCCATCCGCATTGGCAAGGCGCTCGATCAGTACACGCTGGCCTGGTACGAGGACATGATCCCCTGGCAGTTTGTCGACCAGTGGGTGGCGCTCAAGGACGGTGTCGATACACCGGTCTGCACCGGTGAAGACATCTACCTTCGGGAGGGTTTCATGCCGCTCGTAGATGCGCGGGCCATATCGGTCTGCCACCCGGACCTCGCGACATCGGGTGGGATACTCGAAACGAAGCGGATTGCCGACTACTGTCGTGATGCCGGCATTGGCGTGGCGCTCCACCAGGCGGGATCGCCGGTGGTTGCAATGGCGAACGCGCACTGTGCGATGGCGATGGAAAACTTCATCGCCCTGGAAATGCACTCGGTCGACAACCCGTGGTGGAACGATCTTGTAACGCTGGTCGGGCAGGAAGGGCCGATGATCAAGGACGGCTATGTGACCGTCACCAACGCGCCCGGGCTTGGCATCGAACTGAACGATGAGGCGATCGCCGAGCACCTGGCCAGGACGAGCGAGCAGCGCGAGGCGGTATACCCGGGAGGTGCGTTCGCCGATACTTCCGAATGGGACGAGCTTGATGCGCACGACCGCGTCTGGAGCTAATCGTAAGGGTTCGTAACAAAACTAAAAGGCCGTCGGTGCATCGCATCGGCGGCTTTTTTTACTGGCAAAGAGCACCTGCAATATGCAGGAACCCCGGAATTTCGCGGTCGCAAAACTAGGCGTGTGGCCCCTTCAGAGCATGAAACTTTACCCAGAGGTTTTTTCATGTTCAAAGTTTTTGTTTATTCGAGTTTTGCCGATGGTGTTGATGCCGATACCCTGGGGTCTCTTGCCTGCGCGGCCGGACAGGTGCCCGCGTTCACGAGCGGCGCATGTAGTTGCAGCACCACGGTTTCAGATGAAGGTTCCTCGACCATCACACCGGCGACTGCGCGGGCGATCACGAATGTCCTGATTACGATTTCATCGAACATAGCGAACGGCTAGAATCTGAGAATGGCGATTGGCATCGACGGGCTGCCGCTTATCGCTTACTACAACCGCAATACGCGGGTGGTGAGTACCGTTCACTGTACCGACAGGGACTGTACGGCTTCCGACGTCGTTGCCCACACGTCGTCTGGCAGCGCCGGCGAGTTTCTTGACCTGGCGATCGGTGCCGATGGTCGACCTGTGATCAGTCTTTACGACAACACGACACATGCCAATCAGACCACCGAGTTCAACCTGAAGTTGTTGCGATGCGCCGATGTCGCCTGCACTTCGAGCTCCGCGGTAATTGTCGATGAAACGGCAGATGTCGGGCAGCATAACTCGGTCGCGATTCGATCGAACGGGATGCCTGTGATCGCCTACCGGGCCGAAGGTACAAAATCTCTTCGAGTAGCGCACTGCACCGACGAGAAGTGTTTGGCGAAGACCTCTACGCTCATCGATTCGGCTAGTAATACCGGTGAGTACGTGGAGCTTATTATCGGAGCAGATGGCCTCGGGGTCATGGCTTACTACGATCAGTCTTCAGATTCGCTGAAGGTCGCGCACTGCAGCACGATCGAGTGCTCGGCCTTCACGACCACGGTTGTCGATAACTCTGGAGCATCGGGAAGATGGCCGGCCATCACGATTGGGCAAGATGGAAACCCGATAATCTTCTTTGAGGACCGGTTCAAGACGGCGCTCCGCATGGTCAGGTGTAACGATGCGGCGTGCACTACGTCTATCGCTAGGATCGTTGTTTCCGATGGAGTGATCGGCCGCAAGAACGGAGTGGCGATGCGACCCGATGGTTCGCCTGTGGTGCTTTACGAAGACCTGGAAGACGAGCAGGTGATGATCCTGAGTTGTGCAAACGAACTGTGTCAGGCGTACGCAAGGTGATCGGTGCGAACGGCCTGTTGTCTGCCCGGTAATTCTCCAGGCGATATCGAACAGGTGTCAAAAAAAGCTATCGAAAACGCCCTGGTCGTTATTCGGCCAGGGCTTTTAGTACTGAAACCGCCGCGCCCATCGACGCCGGCGACATGAGGTAGAGACCGGCCCAACCTTCAGATTTATATGCACGCGCCCGGGTTACGGCGAGATCAAGCCCGGCTTTTGCCTGGTCGGCCGGTTCACTAAAACGATCCATCTCATCCAGAACTCCGGCCGGAAGGTTCATGCCGGGCACCTGTGCGATGCGCTTTGCGTGATCCGCTGAACGCAGCACGAGCACTCCGGGCAGGACCG
>CEWR01151730.1_pt1 | contig 12307 bp, 10 predicted proteins | sample 356321 | NCBI WGS metagenome assembly CEWR01 (sample SAMEA2621551, study PRJEB7988) | marine metagenome | biome: marine biome (ENVO:00000447); feature: mesopelagic zone (ENVO:00000213); material: "saline water (ENVO:00002010), including plankton (ENVO:xxxxxxxx)" | depth 790 m
GCATCATTCTATTAATATCTGATTTTAGAACCTTATTAAAACCTTTAGTTCCATATTTTTTATCACCCAGAATAGGATAGCCTGAGTGATTAGCATGAACACGAATTTGATGAGTTCTACCCGTAATAATCCTACATTTAACCAAACTCAATGTTTTTTTTGAAGTTAAGACTTTAAACTGTGAAATTGAACTCTTTCCTTTGGGATCAACGCGAACTTCTCTTTCTCCAGATCTCAATCTGTCTTTTGACAAACCTACCTCTACGGTTTTTATACTTTCTGGCCATTTACCTTTAACCAGAGCTAGATAATTTTTTTCTACCTCTCCCTCTCTAATTTCTTTATGAAATTCACGGAGAATAGGTTTTTTTAAGGCTATAACTAAGCAACCTGAAGTATCTTTATCCAATCTATGTACCAATTGAGCATCTTTATAACTTCTATCAATTTGTCTTAATGCCTCTATTACACCCAAAGAGATACCGCTGCCACCATGACTTGCCATTCCTACTGGTTTATTCAAAATAATAAATTTTTTATCCTCTAATATGATGCTATCTTTTAGTCTGTCCTTTATGTTATTTTCAGCTTTCTTTGTTACTTTATGATTATTTGTATATGGAGGTATTCGAATTTCATCGCCCGTTTGTAATTTTTGACTAGGTTTGCATCGAGATTTATTTACTCTAACTTCACCTTTCCTGATAATAGAATAGATTTTACTTCTTGGAATGCCTTTCATCTTAGAAAGAAGGCAATTATCAAGCCTTACACCTGCATAATCTTCAGTAACTTTATAAAATTGAACAGGATTAAATTGAGTGTCCATTGATCATGAATATAAGCTAATGTTTAATAATATGCTGAAATATGTTATTTTAGTTAAGTATCTGCGCAATTAAACGTGAAAAAATAAGACGCAGCAATAAATTATATAAAAATTAAAGCAGAAAAGAGTTATAAGCTCTATTAATTAAAAGAATTACAGTCACGTAGGTGTGACGACATCATTATTATAATTCGCCTACTAAAACCTATAAATAAAGTTCAAGTTAACTTATTTATATCATAAAGCATATTAAGGCTTTCCTGCTTTCCTATAAGGAAAAAAAATGAAAAGAATGTTGATAAATGCAACGCAACCAGAAGAATTGCGTGTGGCTCTTGTTGATGGACAAAGTATTTATGACTTTGATATGGAACAAATAGGTCAAGAAAGAAAAAGGTCTAATATTTACAAAGGAAGAGTTTCCAGGGCAGAACAAAGCTTAGGGGCTGCCTTTGTTGATTTTGGATCAGAAAAGCACGGGTTCCTGCCAGTTAAAGAATTAGCACCTCAATACCAAAAAAATAAGAATGGTAAGAATGTTATAAATGAGTGCTTATCGCAAGGCCAAGAAATAATAGTTCAAGTTGATAAGGAAGAACGCGGTACTAAAGGCGCTGCTCTTAGTACTTTTATCTCTTTGCCGGGACATTACTTAGTTTTAATGCCAAATAGCCCTGAAGCTGGGGGTATTTCTAAAAGCATTGAGGGCGAGTCTCGTGATGATATGAGAAAAAAAATGCGCTCTCTAGAAATTCCTGAAGGCATGGGAGTAATTTTAAGAACAGCAGGTGAAGGAGTTAGTTTAGATGAATTAAAATGGGATTTAGACTACTTACTCAACCTTTGGGATGCTATACAAGAGGCCAATCAACTAAAAAAGGCACCTTTCTTAATTTATAGAGAGAACGACCTTGTTTCAAGGTCACTAAGAGACTTTTTAAGATCAGATATAACAGAAGTATTGGTTGATACCGATGAAGCATTTGAAAAAGCCCATGACTTTACCTCTAAACTCATGCCAGATTTTGAAGAGAGGATCAAACGATATGATGAAGCAATACCTTTGTTTACTCGCTATCAAATAGAAAGCCAAATAGAGACGGCTTATCAACGAGAGGTTAATTTACCTAGTGGAGGCTCAATAGTCATAGATCAAACAGAAGCTTTAGTAGCCATAGATATCAACTCTAGAAAATCAACTAAAGGAAGTGATATTGAAGAAACAGCTTTAAGCACAAATTTAGAAGCAGCAGTTGAGATTGCTAAACAACTACGATTACGTGATATGGGCGGTCTTATAGTTATAGATTTTATAGACATGCTTTCTTTAAAAAATAAAAGAGCTATAGAGGATAAATTATGGTCATCTCTTTCTATTGACAGGGCTAAAGTTCAGGTTGGACGTATTTCTAGATTTGGTCTTATGGAAATGTCGCGACAACGGCTTAGACCTTCACTACAAGAGAGATGGACTCAAGATGTTGCAAGTCTCTCGACAGCTGTGTTGAGATTAATTGAAGAAGAAGCAGGTAAAAAAAGGAGTGGAGAAGTAAGAGCTGTAGTTTCCCCTGATATGTCTATCTTTCTACTTAATGAAAGAAGGCCTAGAGTAAATGAAATTGAAGAAAGAACAGGAGTTAGGATTGTTGTAGTTTCAGATCCAACAAGATCTGATAATCGTTTTGAAGTGACAAGACTAAGAGATGATGATAAAAAATTAATGGATTCTACTAGTTATGAAATACAAGATGAAGTTGGAAACACCCCTACTGAAGTTATTAGTTCTCAACGAAAAAATACACAAGAAACACCTGCCGTTAATATAAAACCACCTAAAAAACCAAGACGTAAGAAAGATGGTTTTCTAAAAAAATTCATTAACTCACTTACTAGTCAGGAACAAGAAGTGCCTAAAGCTAAGAATTCACCAAGGCCAAATCCTAGAAGAAACAACCGGAATAAACCTAAGCAAGAAACCCAAAGAAAAAACACTGCTAATCAAACTAGAAGGCATTCAAATGCTAGACCAAAAATAAAAGAGGAGAATAAACCTAATACCAAAAAAAATGAACTACCAAAGAAGAAAAATGAGGATGGTAAGTCTAATTCCAGAGGAAGAAATAAAACAGATAAAACAGAAATACAAAAAAATTCTGAAAGTACTAAAAAGGTCAATCAAACTAAATCTGTTGGTAATGCTAAAGAGAAACCAAAAAGTATTAAGCCTAGGCCTAAAAGAATTGCGCCAAAAGATAATGTGGAAAAAAATGGTAACGTTATTCCTGAAGAAAAAGTAATAACTGATATTGATGGCAACAGAAATACTAAAAAGTCAGTCAAGTCGTCTGGAAAAAGTGATAAAGGAATTAGTAAAGAAATACAAAAGCCTGAATCAAAAGCAAGAAAAGGCTCTAATGATTTAAAGAATTCTAAACCTGAAGATTCTAAAAAGGATTTAAAAACTGATAAAAAATCTAAGCAAGAAGAACCTGTCATAAAAGAGCAACCTGCTAAGCAAGAAGAACCTGTTAAGAAGACTAAGAAAGAAGAACCTACCATAAAAGAGCAACCTGTTAAGAAAGCTAAGGATTGGGGAAGAGCTTCTAACGATCCTAGGAATAAATAAAGAACTAGTTATTTTTTTTTATATCTAGAAAGTGCTCTATCAACCTTCCTGAGATGGATATCTTTCCGGAAGGAACAGCTGGTAATTGAAGGTAATTAAACCAACCTGCTTCGTCTATTTCTTCTCCGTCTGGTAGAATTTCTCCAGACTCATACTCTGCATGGTAGCCAAGCATTAGTTGACTGGGAAAAGGCCAGGACTGACTTCCATAATATTTAATATTTTTTACCTTAATACTTACCTCTTCTTCTATTTCTCTGTGAATAGCGTCTTCAGCCGTTTCTCCGGGTTCAATAAAACCTGCCAAGGTGCTGTAAAACTTGCCCGGAAAATTCTTATTATGAGCTAACAGAAGGTCGTTTTTCTTTGTTACTAACACAATAACGCATGGTGATATTTTCGGGTAATTTAATCCAGCGTTGCAAGAGCAAGACATTGCCCTTTCAGTTTCATGCATATTCATTTTATTACCACAACGACCACAAAATTGATGATGCTTGAACCAATCAATTAACTGAAGGCTTCTGGAACATATAGTAAAAATGTTGTCGGGAACTGCTCCCAACAAAGACTGTAAAGGACTCAGTTGAGTATTTTCTAGACATGGGCTTGTATTGGTGAGCTCAATTACATAGCAAGCTTTATTCTCTACGTATCCAATAAATAATTCTTGAAGAGATTCCATTCCAGACCAGGTGTATTCCTCCTTTGTAAGAACGGCTATGTTCGAACCATTGACTGTTAGTATTTTACCATCCCGTAGAACAAGATATATTCTTTCTAAGTCAGAACTATTTTGATTCTCGGGTTTAAACTCAGAAGAAGGATGAAAAGATATCATTTTTTAATTCTAAGCTACCTTCACTTGGTTTAAAATATAAATTTTTATAAAGGTTAAGACTATGGAAGCTATTGTGATGGATCAAGGTATGTTGGTGTCAGGAGTTGTTCTTGTTGTAAGTTTTATATTAATTTTTACAGAAACACTTCATGGCTACCATAGAAGTAAAGTTGCTATGGCTGGTGCTGGTTGTATGTTACTAGTGGGACAATATTATGGATTTTATGATCCTGATGCTGCCTTCGAAGCCGTTGATTGGAACGTTATCTTCCTGTTAGGAAGTATGATGGCGATTGTATCCATTATGATAACAACAGGCGGATTTGAGAGAATGGCCGCTCAAATAGGTAGATTTGCTAAAGGCAGGCAGTTCCTATTAATGGCTGCCTTAGGTACTGCAGTTACAGTTCTTTCTCTCTTGTTAGATAATGTAACAACGGTAGTTATCTTTGGCCCTTTAATTGTTCTCATAGCACAAAAAATGAAGGTCTCTCCAATACCTTATTTAATGGCAGCTGCCCTACTCTCAGATACAGGAGGAGTTGCAACACTAGTTGGTGATCCTCCAAACTTAATGATAGGCAGTGCGGTTGGAATTAGTTTCATGACTTTTTTCAAATACATGGGAGGGATAGTTTTTGTAGCATGGCTAGGAACACTATTTGCTCTAAAATATCTTTGTCGAGAAGAGTTAGCAATAGTGCCTCAAGGTACATTTGATGAAGAAGTTCCTTATAAAGATAAGAGTCTTTGGAATAAGTCCTGTTTAGTCTTGGGATTACTTGTCATCCTATTTATTAGTCATGATGCAATACATTGGCAACCATGGATGGTAGCTGGTGCAGGTTTTGTTCTTATTTGTTTTTTAGCAAAACACGTTGAACTAGATGAGGTCATGAAAGAGGTTGAAATGACTTTGTTAATATTTTTTATCTCGCTATTTATAATAGTTGGGGGTGTCGAACACAGTAATTTCTTGGCTTATTTAGGACAATTTATTGTAGATTTTGTAGGCAGAGATCTTTTATTAGCAACAATAGTATTAATGTGGGTAGCAGCTGTTATGTCTGCTGCTATTGATAACATACCTTTCACGGCTGCGATGATACCAATACTGCTGGCCATAGAAGCCTCTGGTGTCGAGATATATTCTTTGTGGTGGGCTTTGGCATTAGGAGTAGGAATGGGAGGCAATGGAACACATATAGGATCAACGGCCAACGTATACATAGTGACTGTCTCTGAACGTCTTGCTAAGAAAGAAGGCAATCCTGAATTAGCAATTACTCCCTTAAAATGGGCGAAGATAGGTTTGCCTGTAATGCTTTTAACATTAATCATATGTACGATAATTATGTATTTCTTCTTTGATTTTTATAGCACTGAATTTCCAAGAATAAAATAATCCATTGGACAGAAGATTCTCTATTGCGCCCATGATGGATCGTACTGATCGACATGAACGCTATTTTTTAAGAACTCTTTCAAAAGAGATGCTTCTTTATACCGAAATGATTCATGCCAATGCAGTAATACATGGCGATAAAGATGACCTACTTAATTATCATAATTCTGAACATCCCCTCGCTATACAACTTGGAGGAAACGACCCTAACTCTCTACAAGAAGCGTCCATAATTGCGGAAGGAAAAGGTTTTGATGAAATTAATTTAAATGTTGGTTGCCCAAGTCCTAGAGTTCAGAGTGGTTCCTTTGGAGCTGTGTTAATGAAACAACCGGAATTAGTAAGAGATTGCCTTGAATTGCTTATTAAAACAGTGAAAATTCCTGTCACTGTTAAGTGTAGAATTGGTGTAGACGAAATGGATGAAGATAAAGACCTAGATAAATTTGTACAAACTGTAAAAGATTCAGGCTGCAAAACTTTTATTATTCATGCTCGTAAGGCTTGGTTGAAGGGATTAAGCCCAAAAGATAATAGAGAGATACCGCCATTGAATTATGAAAGAGTTTATCGATTAAAAGATAGTTTTCCAGATCTTGAAGTTATTATTAATGGTGGAATTGAAACCACCGATGATGCCTTAGAGCACCTAAAGAAAGTAGACGGCGTTATGGTTGGAAGGTCGGCCTATGATAACCCCTACCCTTTAGTGAACGTTGATCAAGCGATCTATAGTCAAAACAATCAAGTACCTACTCGTGCTGAAATATTAGAAGGCCTTGTTCCTTACATGGAAAACGAGATTAAAAATGGAAATAAACTAGGTTATGTTACAAAGCATTTAATGGGACTTTTTAAAAACACTAAACACGCAAAGAAAGCTAGGAATACACTTGCTAGCATTGATGATGGATTGTATCCGATGGAGAAGTTAAAATTATTAATCAATGAAACTAAAAAGCTATGTTAAAAAAAATTAAATCTCTTTTTACTAAAACTTCTGAAGAAGTGTCTGAAAAAGAACAGGTGTCCCAAAAAATAGATAAGACTTGTGCCGCTCTTATAATTGAAGTTGCTCTTGCAGATAAAGTATTTGATAAATCTGAAGTTGATTTATTAAAAGAAATGCTACTTAAATCCTATTCACTGGAAGCTAAAGATGTTCAGGATCTAATAGAAAATGCTGAGAAGGCAGTTCAAGAATCAACTTCTCTTTATGAATATACAAGAGAAGTAAATGACAACTTTGATTATGAGTCGAAATTAAATCTCGTAGATCAATTATGGAGAATAGCGTTCGCTGATGGTCATTTAGACAAATATGAAGAACACGTTGTAAGAAAAATCGCTGACCTTATTCACATAAGCCATAACGACTTTATCCAATCTAAATTAAAGAATAAGAAATAGAACTAATCGAAGTCTTCGAAGTCTTCGAAGTCTTCAAAATTATCATCTAAAATACCATCAGAAATTTCGTACTCTCTGTTTTGAAAATAAGCATCTCTGTAAAATAAATATTCATCTCCAATAACTAAAGACTCCATTCCTAAATATCTTGCTCTTGTTTCTAATAGATCCAGAAGTGTTAGTTCATAGCTAGTTCTCTCATGATTAATAAAAAATAACCCACCAAGAAAAGCATCAGGAATTTGAGCTACCGTATCTCTGAGCGAACTTGGACCTAACAATGGTAAGACAATATAAGGTCCTGATTTAATTCCCCAGGAAGCTAACGTTTGTCCAAAATCTTCATCATGTTTTTCTAATCCTATTTTTGAAGCAACATCTACAAAACCCAAAACGCCTATAGTTGAATTTATTAAAAGCCTTCCTATGTCAGAAAAGCCATCTTTTATTTTTCCTTGTAAAATGTTATTCAGCCCATTATTAATATCTTCATAGTTAGCTACAAAGTTACTAACACCCAGCTCCAATTTATCTGGCATAAAATTTACATAAGCACGGGCAATAGGAGAAGCAAATTCTTCATCTAACGTATCATTAATTTTATGAGTTACTTGGTTAATATTTTCAAAAGGGTCCACTTCGCTATGTACGCTGATAGAAAATATAAGACTTATAAAAATTAAAAGAAGTTTAATCATTCTTTAGTTTGAATTTGAGGTATCTTTTCAATCCTAGTTTTATTTAATCTAGTTATTTTTTCAATGGTTTGTTCAGCTAAATTAATAAATAAGGTCTTTAACTTTGGAACATCATAAAGCAAATCTCCTTCTTGGGTCTCTATCAATGGAAATTGTCCAAGAAGATCTAATTCGTAGTCTAAGGCTAGTTCTTTGCCACCATTTTTTCCAAAAATATGATATTTCTTTTTTGAGTCATTAGGCTCAAACCAACTCATATTCTCAATTAAACCTAAAATCGGTACATCCAATTTTTTTATCATTTCAATTCCTTTTCGGCAATCTGATATGGAAACTTTTTGTGGAGTGGTTACAACCAAAGATGCTGTCACAGGTATTCTCTGAAGAAGAGTTAATTGTACGTCTCCAGTTCCTGGAGGAGTATCTATAATTAAGTAATCTAGCTCTCCCCAATCTGTTTGAGAAAGTAATTGCATAACTGCACCACTAACCATGGGTCCACGCCAAATAATAGGCATTCTTTCATTTGAAATTAAACCCATTGAAATAAATTTGACACCTTTTTTTACCAAAGGAGTTATTATTTTTTCGTCCTTAACTTTTAATTCACCTACTGTTACGTCCAACATAGAAGGTTGGCTCGGACCGTATATATCAGCATCAACAAGACCAACTCTAAAGCCTTTATCTTTAAGAGCTAGGGCCAAATTAAGTGAAATAGCTGACTTGCCTACCCCTCCTTTTGCTGAAAATACACCCACTATATTCTTAACCTTTCTTAAAGTTTCAGGAATTCTTAGAGAATTTTGATTACTTGGCATGTCTTATCTATGAATCATCAAGTTTAACTGAGTTATAATTCACTATTCTAGCATTGCTGGTTTAGGTTCAATATGTCTTTAAAAGAAAAAAATAGAAAAATACTTGTAACAAGTGCACTTCCATATGCCAATTCTCCTTTACATCTAGGGCATATCATTGAAAACGTACAAACAGATATATGGGTAAGGTTTCAAAAAATTAATGGAAATGAATGTACTTACGTCTGTGCGGATGATGCGCATGGAACTCCCATTATGCTTAAATCTGAAGAACTTAAAATTACCCCTGAAGAATTAATTGCTGATATTTATAAAGACCACAAAGAAACTTTAGAGCAGTTCAATATAGGTCACGAAAATTTTTATACGACCCATAGTGATGAAAATAAAGAACTGTCAGAACTCATTTTTAAACGGCTCCAAGAGAAAAACTTGATAGAAAACAAGGTAATCAAACAACTATATGATAAAGAAAAGAAGATATTCTTATCTGATAGGTATATAAAAGGAACTTGTCCAAAGTGCAAAACAGACGATCAATACGGAGATAACTGTGAAACTTGTAGTGCAACTTATGATGCTACAGAATTAATAAACCCCATGTCTGTATTGAGCAACAGTGTTCCAGAAATTCGAGACTCTGAACACTTATTTTTTAAATTAAGCGAACTAAAAGGTTCTATTAAGAATTGGATTGAAACTTCTTCCGTGCAGCCACAAGTAATAAATAAATTATCAGAATGGTTAGATGGAGAACTTAGAGATTGGGACATAAGCAGAGATGAACCTTATTTTGGTTTCTCTATACCAGGCTATGAAAATAAATACTTCTATGTATGGCTTGATGCTCCAATAGGTTACTTAGCCAGTCATAAAAACTACCTTGATAAGATAGGAGATACAGATACTTTCAATGAATGCTGGAAACCTGATAGTGAGTATGAAATATACCACTTTATAGGTAAAGATATCATGTACTTTCATACCCTCTTCTTTCCCGCAATGTTAAAACATGCTGATTTTAAGACTCCAGATGGTGTTTTTGTACATGGATTTTTAACGCTGAACGGAGCGAAGATGTCAAAATCCAGAGGAACTTTTATACTCGCCAAGACTTATCTAGAAAACTTAAACCCTGAGTATTTAAGGTATTATTTTGCTACTAAACTTGGTCCTGGTGTTGACGATATTGATTTAAATCTTGAAGATTTTAAACAAAGAGTTAATTCTGATCTTGTTGGTAAGTTTGTAAACATAGGAAGTCGATCAGCAAAATTCATCAATAAAGATTTTGATAACGTTCTCGCCTCAAAATTAGACCAACCTGAATTAGTAAAAGAATTTATCAATGCGTCATCAGAAATCAAGGAGTTATATGAGGCAAGAGATTTTAATAAAGCCATGAGAGAAATAATGTCACTTGCAGATAAAGCAAATCAGTATGTCGATAAAATGCAACCTTGGGTTTTGAGCAAAAGTAATCCAAAAGACGAACTTGTTCAGGAAATATGCACAACATCATTAAATTTATTTCGTATACTCGCTATAATGCTTGTACCTGTAACACCTGTACTAGTTAAAAAAATATCAACTTTCTTTAATGACGATGATTTTACATGGGATAGCATTGATAAGAATCTTCTTGATCATAATATAAATCAATTTGAACCTCTTCTTGGAAGGATAGAAGACCAAAGTATTAACCAATTAATTAAACCTATAAAATAATGGAAGAAATAACTATAGAAGACTTCATGAAGATAGATCTTAGGGTAGCAAAGATAATATCGGCTGAACCAGTTGAAGGAGCTGATAAATTACTACAACTAAATCTAGACTTAGGCGAATTTGGTACCAAGACAGTCTTTGCAGGAATTAAAAATACTTATGAAATAGAACAATTAAAAGGGAAAATGGTTGTATGTGTAAATAATCTTAAATCTCTAAAAATGAGATTTGGTACTTCAGAAGGCATGATATTAGCGGCAGGAGGAGATGAAGGAGTATTTATGCTTTCACCTGACAGTGGAGCTTATGCCGGTATGCAAGTTAGATAGATGAGCAAAATAGAAGAAGCAGATATTATTGTTATAGGGGCTGGCCCTATAGGTCTCTTTACAGTGTTTGAAGCTGGTTTACTCGGACTCAAATGTATTCTTATAGATAATCTCGACAAAGTTGGAGGACAGTGTGCTGAACTTTATCCGGATAAGCCCATTTATGACATACCAGGTATTCCCATGCAAACAGCTGAAGAACTCGTCAATGCTCTTCTTGAACAAATAAAGCCGTTTGACTATTCGGTCTATTTACAACAAAGAGTAGAGTCCTTGTTTAAAAACACAAATGATGAAAACAAAGAATCTGAATGGATATTAAAAACTTCAGAAAACAATCAATTTAAAGCAAAAAATATATTCATAGCAGCTGGTGCTGGTTCATTTGAACCTAGAAGACCTCCCAACATAAAAGACCCTGATAGATTTATTGGTAAAGGAGTTTCTTATTCTGTCAGAGAAAAGAAACTTTACTCAGATAAAGACATACTAATTTTTGGAGGTGGAGACAGTGCTTTAGACTGGACAGTTGATCTTTCAAATATAGCTAAATCAGTTACATTAATACACAGAAGAGATGAATTTAGAGGCGCCCCTAATACAGAATCTCAAATGAGAAAGCTTATAGACGAAGGTAAAGTTAATCTTAAAACACCATACGTTATTGAATCACTTATAGGTAAAACAGAAATAAGTGGTGTCTCTATCAAGAACTTTGAAACAAAAGAAATTGAAGATCTTAAATGCAATGAAATTATCTTCCTTTTTGGATTAAATAAGAAATTGGGACCTATAGTTGATTGGAATCTAGATTTAGAAGGCAAAAAGATAAACGTAGATACAGAAAAATTTGAAACAAATGTAGAAGGTATATTTGCTGTTGGTGATATAAATAATTACCCGGGAAAACTAGATCTTATTCTTTCAGGTTTTCATGAAACAACATTGGCTGTCCAGCAAGCCTACAGGAGGTGTTTCCCAGGTCAACGCGTACCCTTCGCATACACCACTTCAAACACTAAGCTTCAAAAGAAGTTAGGTGTTATTGAATAACTTATTTGTTTCTTTTGGCGTTTAAGCGCAATCTTAAAGAATTAATTTTGATAAACCCTGAGGCATCAGCTTGATCATAGGTATTTTCATCATCTTCAAAAGTAACAACTTTTGGATCATATAAACTAAACTCTGATGTTCTTGATTTAATGTTTATATTGCCTTTCAAAAGACTTAAAACTACTGAACCTGTAACCTTTTCTTGTGTTTTATCTATAAAAGCCTGTAATGCTTCACGTTCAGGACTCCACCAAAAACCATCATATATAAGTTGAGCATATTTAGGCATTAACTCATCCCTTAAATGCGCAGTATGTCCATCCAATGTAATTGATTCAATCGCTCTATGGGCCTTAAGAAGCAAAGCACCTCCTGGAGTTTCATAACAACCTCGAGATTTCATTCCAGTAAACCTATTCTCAACAATATCTAATCTTCCTATTCCATTTTTACCGGCTATATCATTTAGTAGTGATAGAATTTCTGAAGACTTTAATGATTTATCATCTATAGAAATAGGGTCACCATCTCTAAAACTTATCTTTACTTCTGTTGCTGTATCGGGAG
>CEWR01117997.1_pt1 | contig 12277 bp, 8 predicted proteins | sample 356321 | NCBI WGS metagenome assembly CEWR01 (sample SAMEA2621551, study PRJEB7988) | marine metagenome | biome: marine biome (ENVO:00000447); feature: mesopelagic zone (ENVO:00000213); material: "saline water (ENVO:00002010), including plankton (ENVO:xxxxxxxx)" | depth 790 m
AGTTTGTCAGCTGAATTTGTTGACCGACATCTCCTTGCTCCATTTTCATATCAGGGATCCCCTTTAACACAGGAGGTCCTTTTTCTGCTGATTGTTCAACCACTTTTACACTGAGAACCTTGTTGGAACTCAAGTTACCTAGATCCGTTACAGTGAAAGTAATTTTTTGGACACCTGTAAAATCAGGTTTAGGTGATAATGTTACCTTAGAAGTTGATCCATCTATTTGGACCAGAACATTACCATCTTTTGGTTCATAGTCCCATTTCAAATCTTTCTTCGGTGTGTCTGGATCCTCAACATAATCAATCAATATAATAGACTGATCGACATCCCCTTGCTTAATTTCAACCGACGGAAAATCCTTCATAACAGGGGATTTTGCCTCATCATTTTTATCATCGCCTTCACCTTCATTGCCACTGTTAACTTCTAGTTCTTCCAAAACGGAAATTTTAATCTCTTGGCTACTATTTTGATTTTCAGGGTCAGATGCAGTGAATGTAACCTGATCTTCACCCAAAAACCCGACCACAGAACTTAGGATTACATTTGACGTTTCACTGTCTATTTTAACCTCAATTTTTCCATCTTTCGGTGCATAGTCCCATTTCAAATCCTTCTTTGGTGTGTCTGGATCCATAACATAATCGTTGAGACGAATTGATGCTGTTTCGCCTTTCTTAATTTTTATATCAGGAATTCCTTTTACCTCTGGTGGTTCCTTCTCCTTGGATCTTTCAATAACAACAGCTGTCATCTCTAAACTATCGCTCAAGTCATCTGGATCAGTCACGGTGAACGTGAATTTCTGATTGCCAATGAACTCCAAATCTGAGCTAAAAGTGACGTTTGTTGTAGTTTCATTGATTGCAATTTTGATCTTGCTATCTTTAGGTTCGTAATCCCATTTCAGATCTTTTTTGAGGGTATCTAAATCCTCCACATATTTGTGTAGTGTAATTGATTGATCCTCATCCCCTTGTTTAAACTTCACATTTGGAAGAAAATTAAGCACAGGCGGTTTTTTGAATGATTTGACTACTTGAATGCTTACCGTTATATCATCCGTTAACTCATCAGGGTCAGTCGCAATAAATATAAGTTTATATTCCTTACCTGACAACTCCTGAGATGCAGATATTGTTGCAATTTTTGTCTCCGAGTCGATATTAACCGACAAAGGCAAGAAATCGGTTGCTGTCCATGAAATCTTATCAGGTTTCGTATCTAGGTCCTTAATACTTTTATTCAGTTCAACTTCAATAGAATCCCCACCAGAGATTTTTAAGTCGCCAATCGGTGATATAACAGGTGGAAATTTCGTGAACACTCTAGTCTTCACACTAACAGGAATCTTCACTTGATTTTCAGCAGTAAAAGTCACAGTTTGGATTCCTGTGTTCCAAGCATCCAATGATCTCATTGTCACATTCTGTTCATCATCAACTGAAACGAAAATCTTATCCAGATCATACCCATCTATTTTCCAAGTCACATCAGAACTATCAATTCCACCAATCAGAAATTCATCAAGATCAAAGACTACTGTGGGCGCACCTCTTGGAATAGTGATCTTAGATGGAAACTTATTCGATATTTTTGGAGGGGTAGGAGCAATTACAGTAACTGTAACTGTCCCTTTTGCCTGTTTGCCATCAGGGTCAATTATCCTTACTTCAATCTCCTCCGAGCCAACCTTGGAACCTAAAAATACCGCCAAGCCTTTGTTGCTAATTTCCGTTTTAACAAATTTTCCTGGATTGATGTCCCATGACATTTGATCAGAATTACTCTCAAAGTCGCTAACGAAACTCCTCAGGTCTAAGGATTGTTCCTTTTGAAAAGGGATTGTAACCGGCGGAATTTCTCCCACGATAGGTGCACCAGTTGAAGTCCTAAAAGTTACTTTCATCATTTTCTTATCGAAAAGATCAACCGGATTGGTAGCAATGAAAGTTATCTCTTCAGATCCCTGCCAGCTTGGGTTTCGAATAATCTTAGCCTGCCTAGTGGCAGAATTAATATCGACCTCAACCTTCTTATTACCCTCCGTCCTCCAATTTAGTTGTTTATCAGTATAATCAGAATCAAACACCATACTATCCAGATCCAAAGTTGGGACATTGGCATCTAGTCCATCAAAATACACAGTTATCTCTGGAGGAAAAGTTATTATAGAGATGATAGGACCACTATCCGAAGCGGCAAAACCAATCGGAATTTCAGTAGTTGTCTTATTCCCATCTGCGTCTGAAGCGACGATTACAATCGATTCCATAGAAGGTTTATCGTAAAGAACTGTCAACTGTTTACCATTTAGCTTAACAATATTCTCACCATACGGATTTTTCTCCATGACTAAATTAACGTTGTCTAATTCGGGGTCATCCGAATCCTTGAGATATTCCGCCAGATTAATGAAACGAATTTGATTGACATCGGTGATAAACGGCTTGTCAGGCAGTTCAAAAACCGGAGGGGCTGTGATTTTCACTTCCAGCGACTTCGATGAGGGATTTTCCTGTGGATCAGTTACCGTGAATTTCAGAGTTTCGGTACCAAACCAATTATCAACAGATGATAAACTGGCAATTAGCGATTCCGGATCAATCTCAACTAATATGTTTGGACTCTTTGAAACTGACCATTTTGGTTGGGATTCTACACTATGGTGCAAAACAACATAATCGCTCAACCGAAGTTCATTGTAGACCTGATTGTTAGGAAAGGTAACGTTTGGGGGAAAGGTATCCAGAAACTCAAGCAAGCCTTGAGATATCGAGACGTTCGAGCCGAAATATTCAGTAAAAGGTGTCGTTGGAGAATTACCAACTCGAACCACCGTCAGGCGGTTTGCTCCCTTCATATTGTCAATATTTATCTTCGTCGCATCAGTTGACTCTTTAGCCCTGAAAGTGATCTCTCCGATAACACTCTTTTTCTTGATCGAAAGGTCTGCACCAAAGATCAACCCTCGAGAGTAATCAATCTGAAAGTTTGACAGCTTATTACCAGGATCTCCATGTGTATCATTGTCGAAGTTCTGCCAACCATTGGGTAGATCTTTTCCTTGTTTTACTGGTTGGATACCTGGATTGATTGGGTCTGCATCAATTAATTCCAAGTGCTGTTCGGAGAAAGACAGATATATTTCGAAAGCTGTAACCTGCTGACCTTGGGGATCGATAACCATTTCAACTTGGAAACGTTCCTCAACTCCAACGAAAAAGTCCTGATCTCCAGTGCTAGCATGCCGCAAAAAGATCGAAGCTGCACTGAGTTGGCCCACAACTCCAACAAACAATAGAATTGTGACAAAAATATATTGATCTAACCGCAACGTATTGCTATCCATGATCAAAATTGTATCATATCTGCGTTAGTCTGTTTTTATTGACATTTCAATATCTATATCTATACAATAAAATCCAAAGGATAAAACCCAATTGCATGGAGAGTATCGTGAACAAAATACTTCCCCCACAAAACACAAGCTATCCGATAGAAAAGGCTCACATTAGCAGTCACGATCAGTATCAAGCAATATACAATTCATCGGTGTCTAACCCAGAAAAATTCTGGGCCGAAGTTGCGAAACGAATCACCTGGTTTAAGAAGTGGGATCATGTTCAAAAATACGATTTTTCCCAAGCCGAAATAAAATGGTTTGAAGGTGCAAAGCTAAATGCTTGCTACAATTGTCTTGATCGGCATGTCGAGTCAGGACATGGCCAAGAAAACGCCCTCATCTGGGAAGGAAACAACCCATCGGAAGATAAAACGTTTACATTCAACGAATTGTTGCAAGAAGTCAAATTTTTTTCCAACGTACTAAAATCACAAGGGATTAAAAAAGGAGACCGCGTTTGTATTTATCTGCAGATGGTGCCTGAACTGGCAATTGCAATGTTGGCGTGTGCTCGAATTGGAGCAATTCATTCGATCGTATTCGGTGCTTTCTCTGCTGATGCTCTCCGCGACCGAATAAACGACTCAACCTGTAAAATCTTAATTACACAAGATACTGCCGTTCGTGGTGCCAAAGGCGGTATACCAATGAAAGCAAACGCCGATATTGCAGTTAAGGACACTCCATCAATTGAACATATAATTGTTGTTAAACATACTGGAGATGAAGTCGATTTCAACTCATCAAGTGACGTATGGTGGCACGAAGCCATGGCCAACGCTGATAGCGAATGTCCAGTTGAAGAAATGGACGCAGAAGACCCGCTTTTTATCTTGTACACATCCGGATCAACTGGTCAACCTAAAGGAGTGCTCCATACGACCGGGGGGTATATGGTTTATACTTCGTATACTCACCAGATAATTTTTGATTATCATCCTAATGATATCTACTGGTGTACAGCTGACATCGGATGGATTACAGGCCACTCTTATATTATTTATGGGCCACTTGCTAACCGAGCAATTACTGTTATGTTCGAAGGTGTACCTAACTATCCTGATTACGGTCGATTTTGGCAAGTTGTTGAGAAACATAACATTAATTTATTTTACACTGCTCCAACAGCATTACGAGCATTGATGAAGGAAGGCAATAAATGGGTCGAGAAGTATGACAGATCTAGCTTGCGCTTACTTGGTACGGTAGGAGAACCTATCAAAGAACCGGAGTGGATGTGGTATTATCAAGTAGTAGGAGAAAACCGATGTCCGATTGTCGATACATGGTGGCAAACAGAAACCGGTGGTATCTTGATTACGCCACTGCCAGCAACCACGCCTATGAAACCCGGATCTGCCACTTTCCCGTTCTTTGGTATCGAACCAGTACTCCTGAACGAAGAAGGGCAGGAAATTGAAGGGAACCCGGCGAGTGGTTATCTATGTATCAAATCTGCTTGGCCCGGCATAATGCGAACTGTTTATGGAGATCATGAACGTTTTCGACAAACCTACTTTGATCGATTCCCCGGTTACTACATGACTGGTGATGGTGCAACTCGTGATGAAGATGGGTATTACTGGATCACCGGACGAATAGATGATGTTCTAAACGTTTCCGGTCATCGACTTGGCACAGCGGAAGTTGAAGGTGCCGTAGGTCAACATGAAGCTGTTGCTGAAGCAGCGATTGTTGGATATCCACATGATATCAAGGGGCAAGGAATTTATGCATACGTTACACTAATGACCGGTGAAACCGCATCCGAGAATATTGAGTCGGAAATTAGGCAAAAAGTCAGAGGTTTAATCGGTCCACATGCTACCCCGGACAAAATCCAGTTCACAGTATCATTACCGAAAACGAGGTCTGGAAAAATCATGCGTCGAATCCTCAGAAAAATAGCTGAAGGCGATGTGTCGAATTTGGGAGACATTTCAACACTAGCCGATCCATTAATCGTTGAGTCACTAGTGGAAGGTCGAAAATAACTCAAATATCTAGATTTTCACCATACGTATGAATGAAAACAGGGAAGAAGCACAACAAGGTGTACGAAAGCTTCCTATTTTTGCATATATTGTAATATTGCTAGCAATTGCTCCTTTCGTATACCTTGTCGTCGTACCGTGGGCTGTTGAGAAACGCCGCGATAGGACTCAACGGAAGATGCTAGAATTGCCTATGAAGGATCCATTAGAATTTCCTCCCACCACAATTCTAGATCTCAGCTTATTATGGAAAACAGATAAAAATGAAGAGGCTTTAAGGGCAATAGGTACCCCTGAAGCACTAGCAGCAATTAAAGAGAAAGATGAGGAGTTCTTCATTGTCGAAATTGATAATTCGCTTATCGCACAACGTTTCGTGGTAAAAATCATGATAGAGGTTGTACAAACTAAACTACCTACAGAAAAGGAATTAGAAACCAGTGGGATTTACGCAGATAGGGTAAAAGGTATGTTAACAGCTGTTCTATCAAAACAACGTGTTGACCAAGTTCATAAACCTGTCGTAAAATCAGCAATCAAGAGCGAAATTAGAAATCGAATTAATGAAATTTTAGGTACTGAAAAAGTAAAGGATGTCTATTTCGACGGGTTTTTCTATCAATAATGCAATATGTCTTGCAGGAATATATAAAATTCAGGTTATGAAATCTTAAATTCCCCTAAAAATCCTATTATAACTGATTTTTTCGTTGACACTAGCACCCATCTGTAGTATAATTCGCCTCGCTTGCGTATAGGTGAAGTGTTAAGTACAACTAGCTATTACGTAAAATTTAGGAGTTTATCCGGAGTTTATAAATGGCAAAATTAACTAAGCAAGATGTTGTCAACAGTGTTTCTGACAGTTCGGGATTGGACAAAAAAAGTTCGGCAGCAGCTCTTGATGCTGTAATTCAAACATTAAGCGATGCTCTCGCCAATGGTGACAGTATAGGGTTGATTGGTTTCGGTACCTTTGAAGTCAAAGAAAGAGCTGCCCGAGAAGGTCGAAACCCACAAACAGGTGCAAAAATTAAAATTTCAAAGAAGAGCGTACCTACCTTTAGGGCTGGGAAACAATTGAAAGACGCCGTTAACTAGGTTCATTCGCCAAGGGGCACTAACTATAAATATGATTTTGCCCCTTTCCCCTCCCTTTTGCAATATTTGTCATATTCCCCTTCCTTCTTTTTTATATCTATATCGTCAAAAATCTATTCTACGGGAGATGAAGGATGCTGATCCGATCTAGAGCACCCGTTCGTATAGATTTCGCTGGTGGTTGGACAGATGTTGCGTTATTCACAGAAAAAGCTAAAGGGATAGTTGTTAATGCTGCAATTGACATCTACTCTTATAGCACAATCTCCTATAAACCTGTTGAGAATCAGATTGCCAAGCCAAATCGCGTTCTGGACAGAAGCATTCGTATTTACTCCGCAGATTTTGACACATTCGTTGAGGCTACAGACATTAGGAAACTAGAATATGACGGAAATATAGATCTTGTAAAAGCTGCTATCAGAAAGATGTCGATTGAAACAGGAGGATTTGATTTAATAACACAATCGATTGCCCCTCCGGGTAGCGGTTTAGGGACGTCAGCTTCAATGGGAGTAGCTTTAATTGGCGTCCTCAGCACCATGAAAGGAGTCTCATTATTACCTTATGAACATGCTGAGTTGGCTAGCAATATCGAACAAAATGAACTCGGTATACTCGGAGGGAAACAGGACCATTATGCTAGCGCCATTGGTGGTATTAATTTTATGGAATTTAATGGTGAAGAAGTCAAAACCTCTCCCATCCATTTGCCCCATAAGATACGCTACGAGCTTGAAAAAAACCTGATTCTCTGTTATACCGGTCAATCCAGACTCTCTGGGGATATTCACCAAAAGGTCACTTCCACCTATAATAACCGTGAAAAATCAACACTCGATGCTCTACACAATTTGCGGTCCACAGCAGACGAAATTAAAAATGCCTTAATGAGTGGAAGATTATCCAACTTTGGACAACTTCTTAGCCAAAACTGGGAAAGCCAGAAAGCATTACACCCATCAGTAACCAACGATCAAATAGAGGGTATTTTCAACGTGGCAATTCAAAATGGTGCCATTGGAGGGAAAGCTTGTGGTGCAGGAGGAGGAGGATGCATACTTTTCTATTGTACCCCTAATCAGGACCACCTTGTGCGCAAAGCCCTTGAGGGAAACGGTGTTACAATTATAGATTTCAATTTTGATTTTAGTGGTCTGAAAACATGGCGGGTGAACGAGGATGGAGAATAGAAGTTGAGTGATAATCAAAACCAACCGGATTGGATAAATGAGGACCTTGAATCAGCTGAAATATTAAGAAACACACAAAAATCAATATCAGCTGAAATTAAGAAAAGGATTATCGGCCAAGAAGCAGTAATTGAGGAACTGCTCATAACACTTTTCTCACAAGGTCACTGTTTAATTGTTGGTGTTCCCGGACTCGCCAAAACACTTCTTATTAGCACACTTTCGGAAATCATCAACCTTACCTTTAATAGAATCCAATTTACACCGGATTTGATGCCGTCTGATATCACAGGTACTGATATTCTTCAAGATAATTCAGAAACTGGTGGCAGATCTTTTCGTTTCATACAAGGTCCTATATTTTCCAATATTTTGCTAGCTGACGAAATTAACCGAACACCGCCCAAAACACAATCTGCACTGCTGCAAGCCATGCAAGAATACCAAGTAACTGCAGGAGGTAATACGTATCCTCTAAACAGACCATTCTTTGTGCTAGCGACCCAAAACCCAATAGAACAAGAGGGAACATATCCGTTGCCAGAGGCCCAATTGGATAGGTTTATGTTCAATATCTATATTGATTACCCTAGCCAATCCGATGAAAGACAAATTGTGATGAGCACGACATCTGCCTATGAACCAACGCTGAACTCTGTAACGAACAGCGACGAGATTATCCGAATCCAACAGGTTGTTCGCAAGGTTCCTGTAGCTGAATCCGTGGTAGATTTCGCTGTCGCGCTTACAAGACTATCTCGACCCAGCAACCCAGACGCTCCGGATTTCATTAAAAACTGGGTCAACTGGGGAGCGGGAACTCGTGCATCCCAATACATGATTCTGGGAGCTAAAGCCCGTGCAATTATGCATGGGCGTTATCACGTAACATATGATGATGTAAAGTCGATTGCTAAACCTGTTCTGCGACATAGGATCTTAACCAACTTCAATGCTGAAGCCGATGAAATTACCAGCCTCGAAATAATTGAGAAGTTACTCGAACTCAACTTGGAAGACCATTAAATAAAATCTATTCTCCCTTCCGTTTTCATCGTCGAAAACGCGATCACCGAAGTGCATAATTCCGGATATTTTCTTTTGAATAGATCTATTTTTGGTCAATCCTCTCAAATTCACGGTGAACATTGGAAAGACCACCCAGATCAATAATATTTGAAATGAAAAACAAACAGAAACCAACCATATCAAGCTTGATTAAAGAGGTGAAATCCGGGAAAGTTTCGCCTGTTTATCTTCTGTGTGGCGAGGAATCTTTTTTAATCGAAAAAGCGCTGAAATCTCTACTTGACATCCTACTTCAGCCAGAAACACGCGATTTCAATCTAAATCTGTTGGATGGCACAATAGTAACAATTCAAGATATTTTGAGTGCCGTAGAAGTTTATCCAATCATAGCAGATTGGCGCATAGTTGTTGTTAGCGAATCGGTCTTGTTTCAAGACCTACGAAAGCCTCCCTCAACAGAGTTGGAAAATGACCTTCTAGATGCAGTAGAAGATATTGACAGCAATGATCCTAAAGAAATATTTTTGGATTGGATCACCGGGTCACTTCCTCAGAACAGCACTCTCATCTTTACTGTTAAGGGACCAGTTAATACACGAGAACCTATTGTAAAGGCAATCGATCGTGTTGGCAGGTTCATCAACTTTGAAAAGCTGGAAGAGTCAAGCTCAATACAACGGGATCCACTTTTCCAAAGTGTATCAAAACAGCTAGCACAATCCGATAAACAAATAACACCCAGTGCTTTTAACTTGCTACGAACACAGGTTAACAATGACACACATCGGTTTTTTGAGGAGATTAACAAAGCAATCTCGTTCGTTGGTGATAGAACTCAGATTGATGAACGGGATATTAGAAATTTAGTGTCACCAACCAGTTCCGATACAATTTTTGATTTAACAGATTCAATTAGTAACCGAAATGTAAATCAAGGCTTATCAAGTCTTCATAATATTCTGTCAGATGGCGAGGCACCAATTAAGATTAACGCTCTGATTACTAGACAAATCCGGCTAATGGTTCAGGCCAAACTTGTTCTAAAAAACAATGCAATAAATTTTGACGCGAGGCGCATAACTTATCAAGATTTTGTCAGCCGATTCTTTCAACCCTTATCAAAAAAGATGTCTGGCAACTTGCCAAAGACAACAACAGTTAATTTACTAAAACAGAACCCTTATGTAGCCTACAAAATCATTCAGAAGATTATAAGATTCGAAGAGGAAGAATTAATAGGGTTCCTTGAAAAAACACTTGAAGCTGACATTCAATTAAAAAGCAATTCGGTACCCCCTGCGTACATTCTTGAACAACTGGTTTACGACCTTTGTCGCCCCCCCCGTAGAAAAGCTATTTAAAAAAGGCACTTGGCAATTACGCTAATTTGGGGTTGCCTTTTCCGTCGTTGATAATATAGCTTCGAGCCGGAATCTGGATACTATCGCCAATAATAAGGTCTGTCGATAGATTATTCTCAATCACTGTGCCATCAGCTATGCGCACATGATCACCTAGGATTATTCGGCCTGGAACCATTTCAGCCATACGCACTGTGCCAATAACTACAGAAGACCCGATCCGACAGTATTGGCCCGTTTCAACGAAACCATATAATTCTGTGTTAGCTCCAATTACCGAATAATTACCTACTTTCACTGGTCCAAATATACCGACATCCGTACTAATCTGCGCGTAATTTCCTATGGATGGATGACGCTGGTGAACTTTTCCAGATAGGCCACCAAGTGTACAAGGATAGATAACACAACCCGATCCTATAATCCCCGTTTGACCAGTAGTGATACCACGATGAGTATGGTCGAAGAAGTTCGCATCCCCAATTCTAGTTTCTGGATGAAGGTCCGCTTGATAGTATCGACCAGCAAGTTCAGATATCGCTCGTGGCAATAAAGGGACAGGAATAAAACCAACTTTTCCCTGTACTAACTGATGTGCCACATCATGGTAGAAAAGAACACGCCAACCAGGATAAGTGCTAACAACTAATTGCATTTGATAATCTAAAGCAAATGCAAGTTCATGAGCTTCCAAAAAATCCTGATAGAGACGATGGTTTCTTTCTAAAATTGCAGTGTTAATCCGAGCTGAAAGATCAATTTCCTTAATCTTTGCATGATCCTCGCATAAACTAAGTAAGTATGCATCCCACACAGCAGGATCTTTCAAAGAGGCAAAACGGTTCCAAAAAGCCCGACTTTTTAATCTGGGTAAATCAGAAAGAATGTCGAACGTAATCTCAATAGCTAAATCAATAATATCACTTTCTGATAATCGATGTGAATCTTTAACAGCGAGAAAAGACTGTGAGATCATTGCATAGAGTTGGTCCGAAACCTCACTCATACAGTTGGATAAATCCTGCTGTTGATGAGGTGACGCGTTATGTGAACCTGGCGCGACACATTCGAGCAAATTTCCCAAGACAGTTTCCAGTATCTCTTGATTGACAAAACCATAACCGGAATGTACAGACAAACTCTCCCGAACAATAGGTTCGATCCGTAAGGCTTCCAGCTCTTTTAATGTATAAATTGGGTGTAGTAGTGGAATGAGTTGGGCTAGTAAATCGTGCTTCCGATTCTCATAGTTAGAGAAAAGGTCGATCATTTCATAAAGGTGAATCTGATTTGGTTGCCAGCAGGCACATGGTTATGCTTAATGGCTAGATCATAAAATAAAGTCATTCCCTCAATTTCTTGTGGACCAAGATCATAGTATATATAATTACTCAAATAATCCTCACAAAGGGACCTTGAAAGGCCAAGTTTCCTAGACTCGATACTTGCAATGGATTGAACTTGATCAATACCAATGTGCTTCGCTTTCTTCAGTAGTTGAGGTAAGTCACCTAAATCGGTATTGTAACGGGTTACCCAGCAAGCATAAACAAATGGAAGTTCAAATAAATCATGCCACTCAGCACCAAGGTCGACTTCAAACTCAGTTGAACCAATATTTCGTAGAGCAGAATCGCCAATTAACAACACTGCATCAGTTTCTACGGATTCCAGATTAACAGTTGGAGGGCAATCAACAAAACTTGGATATACATTGTACTTTTCTGCCAGAACAATTTGCGTAAGCACCCGCGAGGTGCGAGAACTTGTATCGAGTGCAATTGTCTGACATTCAGAAATCGGTTTACGACTAAAGATACGAATACTTTTGACTGCACCTCGGGAAGAAATGGAAATTTCAGGAAGAATCAAACAATCAGAACAACGAAAATATTCGATAATTGGAATCAACGCAACATCCAGAGCCCCTATTCTGAAGTCATCAGCGATCTTGCTCGGGACATCCAGTGTCAGATCAATATTGAAAACCTGATTATCTAATATTGGCTGAATAAGTGGTTTTGTATTTAAAAACGAAACTGCTCCAACTTTTATGCAGCCTTCCTGTACCATTTATTTCCTTTGCGAATAATTTCGTTGTAGAGCGTATCTCGTTCAACAGGTACCCGTCCAGCTTCGCAAATCAGGCGTTTGATCTCGTCAGCCGTAATCACTTGTGGGGTTTTA
>CEWR01032673.1_pt1 | contig 12259 bp, 10 predicted proteins | sample 356321 | NCBI WGS metagenome assembly CEWR01 (sample SAMEA2621551, study PRJEB7988) | marine metagenome | biome: marine biome (ENVO:00000447); feature: mesopelagic zone (ENVO:00000213); material: "saline water (ENVO:00002010), including plankton (ENVO:xxxxxxxx)" | depth 790 m
TCGTCTGAGGAACAGTCGGTGAAAAGTGTTCGAATCGGGGCCTTGGCGCTTTTCGGCCGGCGATGAGTGTCAAGGGAGGGTCCAGAGACAAAGCTTTGCACTGTAGTAGAGTGTGTACGTGATGAATTGGCGTGGGGAGAAGACCGTATGGGTGATCTGCTAGCCCAGTTGGAAAACATTACCGGGCCAGGCGGCGTCCTCACGGGCCATGATGTTCATTCTAGAGCGAGTGGCATTTGGCGGAGTGATGGCATCAAAGCGTCCGCAATCGTACGTCCTAGAAACACGAAACAAGTCAGCGACATCTTGCGAATTTGCAATGACATAGGTCAGTCGGTGGTGCCCCATGGAGGCCTCACCGGCCTGGTCGAAAGTGCGATTACTGAAACCGAGGATATTGCACTATCGCTGGAAAGAATGAATCAGGTTGAGGAAATAAACGTGGTTGATCGGACCATGACTGTGGAAAGTGGCGTCGTTCTGCAGACGGTTCAGGAAGTCGCGGAGAATTCGGGCCTCATGTATCCGTTGGATATTGGCGCGCGCGGTAGTTCTACCGTCGGCGGAAATATCGCGACCAATGCCGGTGGCAACCGAGTGCTGCGCTACGGCATGACACGGGACATGGTGCTTGGTCTAGAAGCGGTTCTTGCCGACGGTACGGTGGTTTCGTCGATGAACGAGATGATCAAGAACAATGCCGGATACGACCTAAAACAACTCTTTATAGGTACCGAGGGGAGCCTTGGCGTCGTTACGCGCGCCGTCCTTAGATTACGCGAACAACCACGTAGCCAGGAAACCCTGCTCGTCGCCGTCGACCAATTCGAGCAGTTACCAGAATTGCTGAAAGTGATGGATGGGAAGCTCGGCGGAACCCTGTCGGCATTCGAGGTGATGTGGAATGAGTTTTATTGTTTGGTCACGACAGAACCGGCGCAACAAAAACCGCCGCTTGATCAAACGTACCCCTATTACGTGTTAATCGAAGCGATGGGCGGCGACTCAGAAACCGATCGCGCCCGCTTGGAATCGGCGCTTACTGAGGTTTTTGAAGCGGGGCTGGTTCAAGACGCGGTATTGGCCGAGAACGAAGCACAGCGCCGCGAACTTTGGGCCATGCGCGATGACGTTGAGCAGGTCAATCGCTTCGAGCCGGTTTTCATATATGACGTCAGCATGCGTATCTCAAAAATGCGTGATTACGTCGACGAGGTGAACCGTCGTCTCGCTGAGTCATTTGGGGAGTACCAAAATTTTACGTTCGGCCATATCGGGGATGGCAACATTCACTTTGCGATTTCGGCGGGTACCGATAGCCAAGTGCATCACGAGGTAAATTGCTGTGTTTACGAGCCGCTTCGTTCGATTCGTGGATCGGTGTCTGCCGAACACGGCGTGGGGCTAGAGAAAAAACGCTATTTGGATATTTCGCGAACGGATGAAGAAGTCCGCCTGATGCGCTCGCTTAAATCGGCTCTCGATCCCAATGGAATTTTGAATCCCGGGAAGATCTTTGACGTTCGTGCCGCCTGAAGGCCTACGATGGACCTCCACTACAGCTCGCTTTCCGATATTTGCCGAAAAACTAAAAGTGGTGAGCTTCGGGTCGTCAACGTCATCGAGGCGATGCTTCAACGCATAGAAGATTTGGAACCGGCGCTTGGCGCGTACGTAACGGTGACTGCTGACCAAGCCATTCAGCAAGCTGAAGCACTTGATGCGCGTCAGCGCGAGGGTGCGCCGCTCGGCGTTCTGCATGGCGCGCCGATAGGCCTAAAGGATCTCCTATGGACGCGGGGCATACCGACGAGTGGTGGCATGTATATGCATCGCGAATGGTGCCCGGAAAAAGACGCCGCGGTAGTGCAACGGCTCGATGAAGCAGGCGCGGTTTCTCTCGGTAAGGTGAAACTTACGGAAGGTGCGTACGCGGAGCATCATCCGGAAGTAACGCCGCCAAAGAATCCATGGAACGTTGACCACTGGACCGGGGTTTCCTCATCGGGGTCGGGAGTAGCGGTGGCAGCCGGTATGGCACACGGGGCCATTGGAACAGATACCGGAGGTAGTATCCGTTTTCCTTCAGCCTGCTGTGGTTTGGTTGGAATGAAGCCAACATATGGCAGAGTGAGTCGATACGGCGGGTTCGCATTGGCGGATTCACTGGATCACTTTGGACCCATGGCCCGCTCCGTGGAAGATGTGGCTCGTATGCTCCAAGCGATTGCCGGTTTTGACCCGAATGATCCGACATCCCTAAAAGCGGAGGTCCCCAATTATCTGGCGCCGAGTGCGCAGGATTTAACCGATACGGTTGTTGGGGTTGATTGGTCTTATTGCGAGGGTGGGGTCGAAACGTCCGTTCAGGAATCGACTCGGATAGCCGTGGAACATTGTCGTGACACGGGCGCACAAATTGTCGAAATAACGTTGCCCGAACGGCAAGAACTTATTGAACGTTGGATGGTAACGTGTAGCGTCGAATGCGCCTTTGCCCACCGATCGACCTATCCGTCCAAGGCGAGCGAATACGGGCCATCACTTCGCCGATTGCTTGAGTACGGTTCTGAGAAGGCGACGGCGCTTGAATACGCTGGTCTTGAACGGGCGCGTGAGCGATTCAGACACGAATTGGATAGCGTTCTCTCGTCGGTCGATGTGGTTCTTTCACCATGCATGCCTATGTGTCCCCCACGGGTGGATTCGATGGGGCAGGATGCCGGCGATGGGGGAGATGCTGCGCCAATGCTGACGTTTACGGCGCCTTTCGATTATTCGGGTCACCCGACCCTGACGCTACCGCTCGATCTTAATACGTCGGGGTTGCCTCGGAGTTTTCAGCTGATCGGTCCGTACCTCGGCGAACGCCGTCTGATCGAGATCGGTTCAGTGATCGAATCAGCCATTGGTTTCGATCACCATCCCAATCTCGGTTAATTGAACGTACAGACGCCCTGGTCGATCACCACATCGCCATCCTGGTTCGTTGTGCGGAAGAGCGCTGTAGTTCCATCGACCCAAATGGAGACCGTTAGCGCATCCCCAGGTATGACGGGTTTTGAGAAGCGAGCGTTCATGGATCGAAACTTCGAGGGGTCGTTGCCGCACAGTTCGCTTAGAAGGGCTCGACCGGTAAATCCATACGTGCAAAGTCCATGCAAAATCGGTTTATCGAAGCCACCCATGGTCGCAAACGAAGGATCCGAATGTAGCGGATTGCGGTCACCTGAAAGTCGATAAGTCAAAGCCTGGTCTTCACGCGTGGTATAGGTCACTTGGTGAGTTGGCTCAGCATCCGGAAACGCGACTTTCTCGGAGGGTCCCCGATCGCCTCCCCAACCGCCTTCACCACGGCAAAACAGCATGGAACGGGTTTTGAGCAAAGGCTTTCCGGTCGCCACACTAACTGCTTCGGATTCCGTTTCGATTACGGCGGCATTCCCCTTGTCCCAGATTGCCGCAATACGACCGGTGCTTTCTATCTCGCCGTCCGGCGGAATCTCGTCGAGGAGCTCGATGCCTTGTTCCCCGTGCACCATTAACATCGGATTAAAACTTCCAATCTTGTTCATCGGGGCACCACCACCGCCAATAATGACGGCAAAGGTGGGCAATACACGTTGTGTCGTGTTGTTCGTGTTCTCGGTGGTGAATTCTAGATCGCTGGTACCCGCGCCTATGCCAACGGCGTAGAGTAGGGCGTCTTTTGAATTCCAACTGCGTTTCACTGGGCCTCCGGTTTCACCGACGGCATCTGGATTAATGGGCATGGCTGTCTCTCCCTGTCGAGCCGGACATACTAACCTGAATTGTTGTATGGTCGAGGGTCGCTGGGGGGAATCTATGTCACGAACAGTTCGAGGGAAGGTTGCGGTCGTCGGACTCGGTGAAACGCAGTACTACAAGCGGGGCGAAGCGCCAGACGCAGAGTTCAAGCTTGCCTTAAAAGCGATTCTTGCCGCTTGCGAGGATGCCGGCATATCGCCAAAGCAAGTCGACGGTTTTGCGTCGTTCTCGAATGATCGAAGTGACCCCTCACACCTAGCGGCGGCACTGGGAATAGACGATCTACGATTTTCCAATATGCAGTGGGGTGGTGGTGGCGGAGGAGGCTCGGGAGCCATTGCCAATGCGGCCGCCGCCGTTGCGACGGGCATGGCCGAGTGCGTCGTTGTGTTCCGGGCATTGGCCCAGGGTCAATTCGGCCGATTCGGACAAGGTCCTCAGCGCGATGTGATTGCGGGTGATGGGGCACATACTATCCCCTACGGTTTAATGTCGCCTGCACAGAGTTTCGCCATGAAAGTCACGCGTTTTATGCATGATCACGGCGTGGAACAAAATGCGTTGAGAGCGATTTCGCTGGCGTCATACCATCATGCTCAAAATAATCCCCGGGCGGTGATGTACGGTCGACCACTGGATGAAGAAAAGTATGATAATTCGCGTTGGATTGTCGAACCCTTTCATTTGTTCGACTGTTGTTTAGAGAATGACGGGGCTGCTGCGATGGTACTGGTCGCCGCAGAGCGGGCCCGAGATTTCCCTCATAAACCGGCTTATATTTTAAGCGCGTTGTCGGGGTCCCATTACCGGGCCGGTGCGTCTGTGCACAACACGCCTGATTACGCCTCATCGACGTTCAAAACGGTGGCACCAAGGCTTTACGACATGGCACAGGTAAAACCAGCGGACGTCGACGTCTTGCAGTGCTACGAAAACTTTACCGGTGGCGTGCTCATGAGCATGGTGGAACATCAATTCTGTGATCCGGACGGCTGCAACGAATTTTTTGTCAAAGACAACCTCATCGCCCCGTCTGGGAAACTGCCAACCAATACCAGCGGAGGCAACCTGGCGGAATGTTACATGCACGGACTCGGTCTCAATATTGAAGCCGTTCGACAGATCCGAGGTCAGTCAACGAACCAAGTCGACGATGCGGACGTTGCGCTCGTCGCATCCGGACCGATGGTGACGCCCGTCAGTTCATCGATTTTCGGTACGGAAGCGACACTATGAGTTATTTAAACTCCGGTTTACCGAAGCCTGTTCCGGCGCCAGATGGGCTTGATTCGCCATTTTGGGAAGCCGCGAGCCGCGATGTGTTGATGCTGCAGCGGTGTGGCTCGTGTCATGAGTTTCAATGGGGTCCGGAATGGATATGTCACCGTTGCCATAGCGAAGATGTTGGCTTCCAAGAGGTTCGTCCCGTAGGCAATATCTACAGTTACGAAAGGGTATGGCATCCCGTTCATCCTGCTCTGAAAGATCAGGGACCTTACATTATCGTGCTGGTGGAAATGCCGGAATGTAGCAATGTGCGGCTGGTCGGTAATTTGATGGGTGACGCGGAACAATCGGTTGAGATCGGAACACCGGTGCAGGCATTCTTTGAACATCATCGTGATGTGGAACCATCGTTTACTCTTGTTCAGTGGGAGAAAGTCTGACGAGACGACTTACCGAATCCGTCAGTCCAATTCGACGATTACGGGTGCGTGATCTGAAGCGGTGAGGGTGTCCTTTTTCTTTCGGTAGTCCCGATCGATCGAAATCTCCCGTGTACGGGTGCGAACGTTTTCGTTGCCAAGAATGAAGTCGATCCGGAGTCCTTGCGCGCGGTGAAACGCCCCGCCCCTATAGTCCCACCACGAAAACTGTTGTTCGTTGGGGAACCGGTCTCTAAACAAATCCGTCAAGCCCAAATCCATGATCGCTTGTAAGCGATTACGTTCATCTTGGGTGTGGAAAACGGTGCCTTCAGCCGATGCTCCGTTCCAACTGTCCAAGGCGTTCGGCACGATATTGAAATCTCCACAGAGAATGGCGTTATCGGTACTAAGATGATTCTTGGTCCAGAAGTCGGCGAGATCGTCGAACCAGCGCAATTTGCGAGGATAATCTGCATGTGCGACGTCCTTTCCGTTGGGGCAATAAACGGTCGTAAAGTCGAGACCACCAATGTTGGCTGAAATTAGGCGTGCGCCGAAGTCTTCCTGACCCGGCAGTCCGCGTTGGGTGAGTTCGAATGGTTGCCGCGCAAGGATCGCGACTCCATTCCAACTTTTTTGACCATGTGTCGCTGTCCGGTAACCTGCTTTAACAAATGGCTCGTGTGGAAAGTCCTCGTCGGTGACTTTGAGTTCCTGAAGCCCGACGACGTCGGGTTGTCGGTCATTGAGCCACATCAAAATGTACTCTAGTCGCGCCCGCAGGCCATTAACGTTCCAGGTGGCAATTCGCATTTAACGATTAACCGGAAAGTAGGGTTGTGGGTTGGACTATTCGGAATCGGTTGGATTGCACGTCAGTGTTGAAACTCCAGTATTGCTCGGCCTGAAATACGACCCTCTTCGAGTGCCGTGGTTGCTTCGTTAATGGCGTCGATGGAGAAACGCTCGGTCACCATGGACTCCAGGTCGAGATCGCCGTTCGCGTGCCAATCGAGAAACATCGGAAAGTCGTGGTCAGGGGAACAGGAACCCCCAATACTGCCGCGGAACTGCTTCTCTTGCACCAGGATTTCTATAGCGTTCAGTTCGACCGTAGTAGACGGGACGCCAACAAGGACGGCCGTTCCCCCCTGACAAGCGCCAAAGTGTCCGCCGCGACAAGCAGGAACGATCTGTTCCATGGTCTGTTTGAGGCCGATGCAGTCGAACGCGAAATCGACACCGGTCACGGGCCGATGCGCAAAGGATGTTTGTTCGGGCTTTCCCGTTAATTCGTGGATCGCCGCGATCGCATCGACTTGGCTCGCATTAATTCCGTGAGTCGCACCGAAACGCTTGGCAAATGCCAGTTTTTCATCGTCAAGATCGACCGCGATGATGGGGTCCGCGCCGCGCATTCTGGCTCCGACCACCGCAGACAAACCAACGCCGCCGACGCCAAAGATTGCCACACTATTGCCTTTCTGAACGTTCGCGGTGTTGATGACCGCACCCGCACCGGTCATGACGGCACATCCTATGATGGCGGTAACATCTTTCTTGATCGAAGCGTCAGCTTTGACCACGTATTGTTGATCGGCAATGGTGTGATCCGCCCACGTAAAGACATTCGGAGAAATAGCCTGTCCACCATCGACATCTAGAATCGCAGCAGAAGGTGTCGTGTCTGCGTTTGCGGCGTCGCGTGGAACCCACGTCACCAGCACCGTGTCGCCTTCGTCGAGATGAGTAACGTCGGTGCCTTTTCCGATAACGATCCCGGTCGATTCATGACCGAGAAGTACCGGACTCTTGCGGGGCCGATGCATCTGATGAAGTTGCGAGTGACAAACGCCTGATGCGTATTGTTGGACGACGACTTGAGTCGGACCGGGGTCGGGTAAGACGACGTCCTGGATCTGCAAAGGTCCTGTTTCTTGGGGTAAGACCACTACCTGCGCGTGCGTTGGCATAACTATTTCCTCAAGGACACGTGGAAAAGGGCGGTTGAGTTTGACCCTGCCTGATATTGCTTGGCAACCGGACGGTCAGGTTAAGCCAGTTCGAAAGAGAGCGCTTCGAAACCTGAATTTTGCATTGCGTCGACGACGTCGTCAGCGCCATCGGGACATAGAGCGATAACGCTGCCGCCTCCGCCGCCGCCGGTGAGTTTGGCACCGACCGCGCCGCGCCTCCGCGCGATGTGTATGAGTTCTTCAAGTTCTGGTGTCGATACTTGGAGTGCATTGAGGTAGCCCTGACAGAGGTTCATCAGTTCGCCAAGCTCCTGATAAGCCCCATCTTGCAGCGCTTCGGTACCGGCTCGGGTCAAATCACCAATCTGATCGAAAATACGCTCGTAGCGTTCGGGTTGTCGTTCCCACGCTTTCCGTACTTGCGCGACGGTTGTTGCCGTCAAACTTTCTTTTCCCGAAATACCGATTGCGATCGAAACGCTGCCTGCAGGACGAACTTCTTGGAACGATGGCGACCCGTTGTTTTCGAATAGTAGGGTGGATCCGTAGGTAGCAATGGTGTTGTCAACTCCGGACGGTGTGCCATGTGCCGCTCTCTCGCATTCGAATGCAAGTTCGTTGACGCGTTCGTTGCTGAGATCAAGCTTGAAATGATCGGAAAGTGCTCTTATCACGGCAACGGCGAGGGCAGACGACCCACCGAGGCCCATGGCGCGCGGTACGTTGGGGAAGGCTTCAATAGTGAGTGCTCGGGACGCTAAATCTAATCGCTCCAAAAGTAGTGCCAGGATTCCTGTGACTCCTTGCGGGTTTTCTGACATCGGCGGAACGCGCTGCTCGATCCCCCAACGAGGAATTAAGAGAACAGTATCTGCCGAATCGACCACGCGCGCTTCGACTGCCAGTGGTATGGGCGCCGCGAGAGCGGGTCGACCGTACACAACCGCGTGTTCGCCTAGGAGGATGATTTTTCCACTGGCGTAACTTCGGGGTTCAGTGCCTTGGGCGACGGCGGTGTTGTTTTGCAGCCGTTTGAGGATTTCCTGCGCGTTCCATACTTTGATGTCGCCGCTTTCAATGAGCGCGTCGACCACGGTATCAAAGTGTTCTTCGGGTACTTGGGCGGTTGACGCGACGCTGCGAGCATGTAACGTCATGTGGTTTTGTTGGATACCCGCGGTGGTCAGTGATCGAAGTGCGGCGTAATTTTGGGCAAGTCCTACCGCACCCATGACGCTGGCCAGTTCGGCCGCGTTGGGTGATCCCAACAACCGATGGTTGATTCGTACGGTAGGGTTGGTTTCTAACGATCCACCCACCGTCCCGACTTTCATGGGCATTTCGATTTCGCCGATAAGATCTCCTTCATCGCTACGGTACCAACGAGTCAAAGCACGGTATTGGCCATCGCGAGCCGCATAGGCGTGAGCGGCGGCCTCGATCGCTCGGAAATCGTTACCGGTGGCGATTGCGACGGCATCGACTCCGTTCATAATGCCTTTATTGTGCGTGGTGGCCCGGTACGGATCGACTCGGGCTAGATCGTTGGCGAGTATGATCCCGTCTCGAACCTGTTCCCCAGAAAACCCTTTGACCTGAAGATTTTGGACGGGAATTTGAGTGCGGACGCGAACCAGAGCCCGATCAGTCAAGTTGGAAAGTATGCGGAGAAAGACTTTTCCACCTGAAATCGTTTCGATGAGGGATGCGACTCCTTCGCACATACCGTTAACAACGTTGGCGCCCATTGCGTCTCGTGTATCGACCAATAAGTGCAGGACTAGCATCTGTCGGCCGTCTTCTGGTGCTTGATGTAAAAATACTTCGATGTCTTTGGCTCCGCCGCCGCGTGCCAGCATTTTTGGATGCAAGCTGTTTGCCAAGTTGAGAATTTCTTCTGAACGGTCGAGAAGTTCTTGTTTTCGTCTTTCGGGGTCATCGAGGTTTACAACTTGAACCTGGCCGATAAGGATTGGGTCAGTCGTGCGCGCTTCAAATCCACCGGATAGACGAGCGGTGCGAGCAGCACCAGAAAGTCCAGCCACGATTGAGGGTTCCTCGATGGACAACGGAACGACGTAGTCTTTGCCGTTGACTAAGAAATTGAGCCCAAGGCCCACGGGTAATCCGAGTACGCCAATTACGTTCTCGATCATCTTGTCGGCGATATGGAGCTTTAGTGTGTGATCGCTGGTTTCGAGAGCGCGAAGATCGCTATCGGTGATAAGCCCCCGTTGATGCAAGGCGCGAACGCGTTCCTTAACGTCGAGTTTGAAGAAATTGGGGATTCTGGAGCTATTATCCTGTTCGGACTTGGACGCCATCGTCTGCAATCTCCAGCCGTACTACGTTTAGACCCTGTTCCTCGACGTCGCGCTTAAACCTCGTCAACGCTCCGTCCTCGGTGCTAAAGGCAACGCCCATATCACCGCCCCCAGCCCCGCAGGGTTTATAGAGTACGCCGTGCCTTTCGGCAAGACCCATTGCAGCTTTGTGACCGGGACCGAAAATACCGATTTGCGCATCTTGGTCCAACTGCACTAATGCGCCGATGTAGTCTTTCATGCAGGACATGAAGGCATTTGCTTGCAGGGATGCCTCCACAACTCCGTTGGCTGTGGAGACTAGCTCGGCCAAACTGGTCGGGGTCGTTTCGCCACGCCATTCGTTAAACCGAGCAATCATGCGAGGCGTTTGAGTGCTCTCCCCGGCAAAAACGAAGCCATAGTGCACATTTGGGTCGATACCATGTGTTTCGGCTTGGTTATTCTGATACAGGATGACACCGCCACGGTATGCGGCAGCAACGTCCAGGCCGCTACCGACACCGCGCTGAAAGGTACGATGGGCCTGTTGCAGTCGCTCAACACCCATTTCGTGTCCGTCGAGCGCGGCAAGGGCATTACCTAGTGCTACCGTCACGGCGGCGCTCGATCCGATCCCAAGTTTTTGTTTGTGGAGGTAGAAGGGCGACGAGTCGATGGTCACCGCTGCGTGACGAGGCAGGGCATTGGGTGTCGACAGATGCGCGATGAAACGAGCAGGGTCTTCGTCGGGCAAGTCACGGAAGAGTTCGTCCACCGTGTGGGACGACTCGAAAAAGTAACCCCTGCTCTTAAACGACCAGTCGGCTTCGTTCCGTCGATGCAGCAAACATACGACTCGTCGATCCACTGCAGCAACGAGTGCCTTTGCACCGGCCAGTACGGCGTATTCGCCGGATAAAACGAGCTTGCCCGGGGCACTGGATTCAACGCGGTTGATCGACATAAGCGCCGGGCCCGAGCCCACAAACCAGAGTTCTCAATACGCCAGGCACACTCGCGAGCCGCTCGGCGACGACGTCGGTGGCATCTTCTTGACATAGAGCCTTAACCTGTGGCCCAGCGTCGATCGTGAAGAACACGTGTACCCCTGCGCCCTGAAGCTCGCGCACCGCGGCGATAGTCTCAACCGTCGCCCCATTCCAATAGGACAAGGGTGGTTGCGATGACAACATCAGCGCGTGCATTTTTAGACAACTGGATTCCGCAATGCTCGCGAGCCGCGAAAAGTCTCGTTGGGAAACCGCTAATAGAGCCGCGGCATGATCCGACTTCGTCGACTCTGTCCAAGCACCGAAATAGGGGGACGTCTGTTCGGAACGCTCCATGCCCTCAGTGGACCCTACGTTCTTTGCCGTTTCAGATGTGATGGCAATGACGACTTTCAACGGCCAGGCCTCCATGGGGAGCACGTTTCGCGCACACCAATCCCCGTTTTCTTCTTCCAGACTAGCGAAACCACCGAAAATCGACCGGGCAGCGGATCCTGAGCCTCTCCGGGCCCATATCGAGCGCTCGGACGTACTCATCTCGAGTCTAAAGGCGGCGTCTATAGCGGTCAGGAGCGCTGCGAATCCTGAAGCGGATGACGCTAAACCGGCGCTGGCGGGGAAGTTGCTGAACGACTCAATCGACAGCGGTGGCAGAGAATAGGCGGCACGCAACTGAATGAGGAAATCTTCGATTTTCTTGTCCGACACAACGGTACCGTCGATCTCGATTTGGTCTTGTTCAGACTCTCGTACCGACGTTTGCGTAACTAAGGTATCGAGTGTGATGGACAGTGAAGGTGTTGCCGGGATATTGGTTTTGCCAGCTCGCTTTCCCCAATATTTAACCAGGGCAATATTCGGATGCGCTAACGCTGTCGCTTGGTTCACAAAAAGTCGGGTGCCGGAGTGAAAGTAAAGCCTTCTTGTTCGAGCAGTTCTGCTACCCCGATCGTGATGAGATCACCGTATTCTGGCCCGGCAATTTGAATGCCTATCGGCAACCCTTGGTCATTGAGACCGGTCGGAATAACGGTTGACGGGAGGTAAGAGCCGCACGTGAGGCCGGACCAAAACACCTGCGTTCCATAATCCTGCGGCGAGTTATCCACTTGGATTTTTCGCTCACGCATGGGTCGATGGTCATGAGGAAATGCGGCCGTTGCCATAACCGGCGTAAGAAGTACATCGTATTCGTTAAAGAAATCGTGCCATGCCCAACGCAGATGCGTTCGTTGTTCATTCAATGCATTCCATTCCCGAAAGCGTGCTACTTGAGAACGTCGCACGCTCGCTTCGGTACTTTTGTCTTCAGAATCGAGGGCGGCAACACTGTCTAACGCGTGTGCGTACTGTTGGTCGGAAAGGCGCGCCGACATAGTCGCCTGTAGCAGATTGCGATAAACGAAGTCAGAATGTTGTGCCGTAAAACCGGGACGTGCATCGAAATCGATCTTGGCACCTAGGTCGGCGAGTGTTTGCGCGATAAGGTCAACGCGTTCGGACACCTCCTTGGCGACCGGTGCCATTTC
>CEWR01023132.1_pt1 | contig 12240 bp, 9 predicted proteins | sample 356321 | NCBI WGS metagenome assembly CEWR01 (sample SAMEA2621551, study PRJEB7988) | marine metagenome | biome: marine biome (ENVO:00000447); feature: mesopelagic zone (ENVO:00000213); material: "saline water (ENVO:00002010), including plankton (ENVO:xxxxxxxx)" | depth 790 m
CTGCGGGTCGGGTTCTGGCGCATGAAACAGGTTTTGGACAACTACGGGATACGGGCCACCGTGAGCCTGAACGCATCGGTGTGTCTAAGCTACCCCCAGATTGTGGAAGAGAGCGTCAAAGCTGGCTGGGAGATGTTGGCTCACAGCTACATCCAGCGGGTGATCAACAAAGAACCCGATGAGCGGTACGCCATAAGACGGACCATCGACACCATCGCCGAGTTTACCGGCACAGCGCCGCGAGGATGGATGGGACCGGGCTTGGCCGAGACATTCGACACCCCCGACATCCTGGCCGAAGAGGGCATCGAGTACGTGGCCGACTGGTGCAACGACGACCAACCTTATCCCATGAAAGTGAAGTCGGGCAGCTTAGTGGCCTTACCCTATACCGTAGAACTGAACGACATCCCGGTTTACCTGGTGCAGCACCACCGCTCGCCCGAGCTCTTCGACCGAGCCAAGGATCATTTTGACACCCTGTACAGGGAGGGGGAGGAGAGCGCTCGCATCATGTGCATTTCTACCCATCCCTACATCACCGGAGCCGCCCACCGCATCAAGTATTACGACCAAATCTTTGAGTACATACGCCAACACGACGATGTCGTGTTCATGACCGGAAGCGAGATTCTGGACTGGTATAGGTCAGAAACCGAGTCGACCTAAAAGCGCAAAAAATCCCCTCTTAGCACCAACCAAACCACGGAGAGTTAGCCAAATGCCATTTGAACCAGGGAAGATTCAGACCTATGTCGGCACCGGCGAGGCGGGCTATGCCGGAGACGGCGGCCCGGCGGACCAGGCGGTCTGCACCGAGCCGTTCATGTGCGACTTTGATTCCTCGGGCAACCTCTTTTACACCGAATCGCGGAATAACATCGTCCGCCGTGTGGACAAGGCTACCGGAATCATCACAACCGTGGCTGGGACCGGCGGGGCCGGCTATGGCGGCGACGGCGGCCCTGCCACCCAGGCGACCATGAAAGAGCCTTATTCCCTGCAGGTAGATGGCAACGGAGATATCTATATCGTTGACCGGCTGAATGCAGTGGTCCGAAAGGTCGACGGCGCCACCGGCATCATCTCCACCGTGGCCGGCACCGGCGAGCAGGGCTTCAGCGGCGACGGCGGGCCAGGCAAACAGGCCATGCTCCGCGAGCCAAACGATTGCTTCCTGGATGGCAAGGGCGGGCTGCTGGTCGCGGATATCCAAGACCAGCGTATCCGCCGCCTGGACCTGGCCTCCGGTATCATCAGCACCGTTGCTGGCAATGGGGAGAAAGAACGCTCCGGCGACAGCAAGCCGGCCCTGGAGGCCAGTTTCATGGGCTCCAGAGCCGTCTGTATGGACAGCAAGGGCAACATCTACGTTGCCGAGCGCGAGGGCAACGGAGTCCGTAAGATCGACGCCAACGGAATCATGAGCACCGTAGCTGGCAACGGAGAACGCGGTTACGAAGGCGACGGCGGACCGGCCCTAACCGCCACCTGGGGTTCGCCCAAGGCTCTCCGCTGTGACGCCCAGGACAATGTGGTGGTGGTGGATACCGAGAACCATGCCATCCGCCTGATTCATGCTGATACCGGAATTGTCACAACCATCGCTGGTGGCCGGTTGGGTGGGGAAGGCGACGGCGGTCCGGCCACAGAAGCAGCCATGGACCGTCCCCACGGCTGCGGCATAGACAAGGATGGCAACATCTTCGTGGCCGACAGCAACAACCACCGGGTAAGGGTGGTTGGGGTTTAGTGCTAGGCTCCTCTCCCACGCACGAGAGAGGGGACAATTTTCCTCCTAAGAAATTTGCCCTGGGATAATAACGTCCCTGAACGCCTCAACCTCGGCACGGGGCATATCATATCCCCCGTCTTGGGTGTGAGTGGGGAAGATGAACACCTGCTCGACCCCTGATTCGGTCTCCGCCCTCAGCAGGCGTTCGAGGCATTCTTGGGGCGTGCCGAATAGACCGAAGACGTCGCAGATGGCGTCCGCTTGGCTGTCGGAGATCTGCTCCGGTACGAAATCGTCGGCCAGGTGTATGCCCGCTTCCCGCAACCAGAACAGGTTGGAATCGCTGGGATATTTCAGGTAGGGCTGATCCGACCGGAACCATAGCTGGGGCCAGCGTCTGGCCGCTGCGCCGTCTTCGTCGATGGTTGTGGGCGTGATGTGGATGGTCTGGAAATTGTCCAAGTCCCGTTTGCCGCGCTCAGCCCCGGCTTGCAGCCTGCGCTGTGCCGCCGCCACCATTTCGGGGTGGAGACCTACCAGCATCAGCGCGCCGTCGGCGACCTCCCCGGCCAGCTCAACCATTCGCGGGCCCGCCGCGGTCATGAAGATGGGAGTGGGTGTGTCACTGATATTTCGAAGTTTGGTTTCTGTGCCATTGAAGACCACGGTCTCTCCACGAAGTAGCCGCCTCATGGCCAAGATGGCCTGGCGCATTGTCTCGAGAGACGCCCTGGGACGGCCGATGTTACCCACGGCCAGGTAACCAGGCCCCACCGTCAACCGGACCCGGCCAGGTGCGATTTCCTCCAGGGTATGGGCCAGGGAGGCCAGTACCCCTGGATGCCGGGTCACCGGGTTGGTGGTGGCCGGGTAGAGTGTCATCTTGGAGGTGCGTTGGGCGGCCAGCGCCAGCGCTAGGTAAACGTCCCGGCCACTGTGTTGGTGGTCGTGGACCCCGACTCCTGAAAACCCGGCGGCTTCGCATTCGGCGATAAATCCGGCGGTTTCTACCACGGGCAATCCTACGGGCACCCGGATGTCTACTTTAATTGCCATTGCTCGATTCTCTCCGCCAGTCTATTATGGCCTGCGGGCCAGGGTTCACTGCTAGAGCATCGTCACACAATACCGGAATCCGGCGTCAAGGAGCTACTCATGCGGACCATCGACATTCACGCGCACATCACTCCGGTTGGATTCGTCGAGGCCAGCGGCCGGGGCGAAGCCTGGCATGGTCTGCCGCCCGACGCTATGAACATCCACCGGAACAATCCCAAGACCTATTGGACGCCGGAAGAACGCTTGGCCGACATGAATTCGCTGGGTGTGGATGTTCAGGTACTGTCCACCAACGCCTACTTCTACAACTATGAAGGCGACCCCAAGACGGTGTCGAAGATGGCCGAGGAGTGCAACGATTATGTGGCGGAGCTGGTCAAAGACCGTCCGGACCGGTTCTCCGGGTTCTCCACACTGCCCATGCAGGACATCAAGGCGTCCATCAAAGAGTTGGAACGAGGCATGAAGCTGGGGCTGAAGGGCGCCATGATCGGCGACAACGTGAATGGCCAGACCTTTGACGAGAAGAAGTTCCTCCCTTTTTGGAAATCCGTTGAGAGCCTTGGCGCGGTGATCCTGGTGCATCAGGGTGGGGAGACCGTGGTGAACCACCGTATCAACAAGTACCATCTGCCCAACACTGTGGGCAACCCGGCAGACCGTGCGGTGACTTTCGCATCCATGGTCTTCGGTGGGGTGATGGACGCCTGTCCCGACCTCAAGATTTGCCTGTGCCACGGCGGTGGCTATACCTGCTACGGCATCGGCCGCATGGACCGGGGCTGGGAAGTTAGGCAGGAGGCTAGGGTCAACATCCAGAAGCCTCCCAGCACCTACCTGGACAAGTTCTACTACGACTGCCTAACCCACAGCGAACAGGCGCTGCGTTATCTCATCGACAGCGTGGGCATTGATAGAGTTGTCTTCGGCACCGACTGGCCCTTCGACATGGCCATCGACTGGCCGGTGGCCTGGGTCCTGGGCCTGGAGAGCCTGACCCAAGATGAGAAAGAGGCGATCTTGTTCAAGAACGTGGAAAAGTTGCTGGGTATCTAACTCCCGGCCAGCGTCAAATGAATGCGCAAGGGCAGGGTTCTAACCTGCCATTTTTGTTCGCGATGGTGCTTGTCGAAGCCGTGATATTATGAGATTCACGGTCCCAGCATAGGGCTTCTTTCACGCTAGACAGGGCGGGTTCGAAACCCGCCCTTACGTTTTTGTCGCGACGGGGTGCCGGGCGTTCATGGAGTGTTATTTCGCTGTGTCCCTTAGCTCAATCACTCGGTCGATGGTTGGTAGGTCAGGCCGGAAGTAGATTCGCCAGGCCTCGAGGGCCCTGATACGGGCTACGTGGCCGATCCAATCGCCTACCAGGTTGATAACCGCTAGAATTTCTTTCGCGGTCGCGCCGGCCTGGACCGCGGCGTGCATATGGATCTGTAGGTGCGACGCCATGTCGACCTGAGATATGCAGGCCACGATGATGGATATTTCCTTGGTCTTGCGGTCCAGTATCTGGGTATTGATGTACTGGGTTTCAACGGTGTCGTTGACCGCCTTCAGGAAGTCGGGGTCAACCTCCGCTAGGAAATCGTGGAGTCCATAGCGGAATCCTCTCAGGTTGGTCACTCGGGCTAGTTCCGCCTCTTTATCTACGGGCATCTGTTCCTCCAAAAAATAGAGGGCCCATTTTTTGAGAGCCCTCTTCTAGTCTGGTTTTTACCTAACTCTGCCGGTCGGCGTAAACCTGCTTGGCCCGGTCAAGGGCCCGCGTGCGGCCGGCCACCAGGGTGTCTTTCCGTTCGGCCGCCCATTGGTTGGAGGCTATCGTGCTGGCGACGGTGCCTTGGAACTGGGGCATGACGTAGCGGGCCATCAGTTCGTAGCTGCGCAGCATCTTCTCCCTGGGCGCCCAGTCCACGGTCTGGACCAGGAACCCGCCGAACCCGCCGCTCTGTTCCTGCAGCCGGTTGATGGCCTCGATGCAGTCGTCGGGCGTGCCGATGATCCATGAGCCGGCCTCGGCCATGTTGTCGACCACCTTGTCCATGGGGCCGTCGAAGACTGCCTTACGACCGTTGGTCCCTTCTGAATATTCACGGAGGTACTGGGCAGAGCCCATGCGCACGTCGTCCAGAGCTTCTTTTCGCGTCTCGGCTAGATGAACGGGCAGGACCAGTCTCCAGTCGTGGCGGTTCATTTGCTGTCCATGCTCGGCCGCCGATTCCTCGCCGATGGCCCAGAGGCCTTTAAGGTCAGAAGGGCCTGCTGACGGGTCCCGAGGCACGGTGATGGTCAGCACTGCCGCGCCGTATTTGCCGGCCAAAGTGACTCCCGCAGGCGTCTGCACCGAGGCCACGGCAATGGGCATGTAAGGTTGTTGGAAGGGACGCAACTGGAGCAGGCCCTCGTTTAGCTCGAACCAATCGCTCTTGTAAGTGATGGGCTCGGTCTCAGTGAATAGCCGCATGATTATCCCTAGCGACTCGTCCATCCGGTCCCGCTGGGTCTCGTGGGAGATGCCCATCATGTAGGCGTCACCAGGCAAGGCGCCCGGCCCGACCCCAAAGAGCACCCGTCCGTGGGTCATGTGGTCAAGCTGGACCATCCGGTCGGCGACCATGAGCGGGTGGTGATAGGGTAGGCTAATGACTCCGGTACCCAGTTTGATGTAGCGGGTCCGTTGGGCGGCGGCGGCGATGAACACCTCGGGCGAGGCGATGATCTCCCAGCCGGCCGAGTGGTGCTCGCCGACCCAGACTTCGTCGAAGCCCAGGCTGTCCATCCAGTCGATCAATTCTAGGTCGCGGTCCATGGCCAGCGTTGGGTTTTCTCCGACCCGGTGGAACGGGCCCAAGAAAGAACCGAATTTCATACGTTTGGGCGTATCCATGCGTGTCTTCCTCCGAGGTTTTGTCCGCCTGCGGCGGTGGTTTAAGTTTACTCTCAGTCGAGAACGAAACCAAATCTAACAATCATGCCGTTTTGAACCTGGATCAGAGCTGCCTCCTGTGGCCTGGTGTATTTTGCTAGAATGCCCCTTATTCAACCCATCCTGTAATCCGAGCTGAAATGGCTGCAGGAACTGATAACCTTGAACGCGCCTATCAAGCCTTTTTGAAGGTGAATCCGGTGTTCGAGTCGGTACGGAAGTTGGACGATCTGCCGCATGTCCTTTGAGCAGTTCTTGAGCGTGTTGGAAGACCGGTACGGCAAGAGCGCCGGCGCTGTTCGAATTTCCATGGGCTTGGCGTCCAACTTCACCGATGTACACCGGTTCTGGGAATTTGCCCGTAGCTTTATCGACCAAACAGCCCGAGAGGTCTAATATCTACTCAGGCGATCAATTATTGGAGGACTTCAAAAATGCCCGTTCCAGGAAGTACTATGACAAGCTTTCGCCCGCTGATGCAGGGCGTCAACGGCATGGTTGTTGCCAGCCACCCCGCCGCTGCCATGGCCGGTCTGGATGTGCTAAGGAAGGGTGGCAACGCCATCGATGCCGGAGTGGCTGTGGGCCTGGCATTGAACGTGGTCCATGTCGATGATTGCAGTTTTTTGGGGGTTGCGCCTACGGTCATGTACCTGGCCGACCGTAAGGAAGTGGTCGAGATCGACGGCCTAGGGGTCTGGCCTCAGGCTGCATCGGTGGATTATTTCAAGAAGAACCACGGCGGCAAGCTGACGCCCGGCGTGATGAACTCCCTGACACCGGGGGCCGCCGACGCGTGGATTACGGCCCTATCCCAGTTCGGCACTATGACCTTTGGCGAGGTGGCGTCCGCAGCCATCGACCTGGCCGGGAACGGGTTCCCGATGTTCCGCTACTTGGCCGGCCGGTTCGTCACCGCCTACGACGCCTACAACGCCCACCCATCAACGGCTGAGATCTTCATGCCCAACGGAAGTCCGCCCAAGCAGGGCGAGATGTTCTATCAAAAGGACTTGTCGGCGACGCTGGCCAAGTTGGCGGAGATAGAGAACTCCAACAAGGGCAAGGGCCGGGAAGCTGCTATGCAGGCAGCCAGGGACGACATCTATACTGGTGAACTTGCGCGCAAGATCGTAGCCTTCAACCAGGAAATGGGCGGACTATTGACCGCGGATGACCTAGCTAGTTATCACGTAAGCGTTGGCACCCCGGTAACGGTTAACTACCGCGGCTATGACGTCTACAGCACCGGGCCTTGGGGCCAGGGGCCGACCTTCCCGCAAGCCCTCAAGATTCTGGAGGGTTTCGACCTGGCGTCGATGGGCCATAACTCGCCAGAGTACATCCATACCGTGAGCCAGGCGCTGAACCTAGCCTTTGCCGACCGGGAACAGTATGTCGGTGACCCTAAATTCGTGGATGTGCCGATCAAAGAGTTGCTATCGGAAGAATACCTGATCCATCGTCGCGGTCTCATTGACCCCGATGTGGCCTGGCCGGGGACGCCTCCGGCGGGAGACCCCCGCAACTGCAAAGCTACTTTGAACGGCGGTCCCCAGTCTCCCAAGGACGCCCCGGTTCCTGTTGCCACTGCCGGGGCCACCGGCGGCGGCACGTCTTATTTCGCGGTTATCGACCGGGACGGCAACATCTTCTCCAGCACCCCCAGCGAGGGCACCAAGAACGGCGGGCCGGTGATTCCAGGCACGGGTCTGGCCTTCTCTATGCGCGGCTCTCAGTCAAAAATTGATGATTCCGTCCCAGCCTCGGTGGCGGGCGGCAAGCGGCCCAGGCTCACACCTGCTCCGGCGTTGGTACTGCGGGACGGCGAGCCGGTCATCGCCCTGGGCGCCCACGGCGGTGACCATATCCCCCAAGGAACGCTGCAGCTCCTGTTGAACATGCTGGAATTCGGGCGCGACCCCCAGGAGGCCGTGGAGGAACCCCGGTTCTACAGTTACAATTTCCCAGGGTCTAACTGGCCGTCTAAATACGAGCCAGCGATGCTTCGGCTGGAAGGCCGGATCTCCGAAGATGCGACGGAGTCGCTGCGACAGAAGGGCCACATCATCGAGCGGTACCCTGATTGGTGGGAAGGCTCGTCCCTGTACTGCGCCATCACCCGCAACCCGGAGACCAAGGTGCTGCAGGGCGGCGCCGACCCCCGTTGCGAGGCGTATGCGGTGGGGTATTGATTCATATGTAGAGAACCCGCCGCAAAAATGTCATTCTGAGGAGCGCGCTAGGCCTACGAAGAATCTACCAATCAGGACTTTGGCAGACCCTTCGCTTCACTCAGGGTGACATATGCGAAGACGGGGGAAATCGAACAACTGGAGACTTAGATGCCGGACCTAGAGAGTTTATTGGACCAAGTCGATGAAATGCGCGAGGAGATCATTACGCTGGAACAGGACTTGGTGCGCATACCCACCGTGAACACCGGATTCATGCCCACAGGCAACGAGACCGAAGCCTGCCGATACATCGAGAACTGGCTGGCCGAAGATGGTATCGAGTCTGAGACTATTGAGTCGGCCCCGGACCGGGGCAACTTGATCGCCCGCTTGGAGGGTAGTTCCGGGAAGGCCGGACTGATGTTCATGTCACACTTGGACGTTGTCCCCGTGGAGGAAGAGGAGAAATGGCGGTTCCCGCCATTCAGCGCCACCGTGGCCGACGGCCGGGTCTTCGGGCGTGGGGCGTCGGACTGTAAAGCGCTGCTGACCTGCCAACTGATCGCCATGCGAATCCTCAAGCGCAACAACATCGAGCTGAAGGACAGCCTGATCTTGGCTTCCTGTGCCGACGAAGAGCATGGCGGCCGGTACGGGTTCGGCTGGATGGCTGAGCATCACCCCGAGAAGCTGGCGGCGCCCTATGCCGTAAACGAAGGCGGCGGAGTGCCAATAGAGGCCGCCGGCAACCTGACTTATCTGCTGGGAATCGGCGAGAAGGGCCGGTTGCAGTTGGAGATTGAGGTCCGGGGCTCCAGCGCCCATGCCTCCACTCCTTGGCAGGGGAATAACGCCCTATTTGGCCTGTCGGAAGTCGTGAGACGTATCGAGGCCTACGAAGCGGAGCGGGACACCTCCACCAGCCTGTTCGACCACCTGTCCACCTTCGCTATCGAGGACAAACCGTCGCCGGAAAACATCGACCAGATAATAGCCGACAACGAAGAGAGTCAGCCTCGTTTTGCCTCCATCATGAAGGCTTTGTCTAGGATGACCATCACGCCCACCATGATTCAGGGCGGCATCAAGTCCAACAGCGTTCCAGAGTCGGTCAAATTGACCTGCGACGTGCGAACGTTGCCTCACCAGGACGAGGCCTATGTTCGGCAGGAACTGGGGAATATATTGGATGGGATTCCCGGCGTTGAGATAGACATCGACTACATGTCCATCCCCAACGCCTCGCCCTTCGAGACCGAGTTCGCCCAGCGCATCCAGATCAGCACTGCCAACGCGCTGAACCGGGACGACATACAATGGGTGCCGTCGCTGAGCCCCGGATTCACCGACTCCCGGTTCACCCGCAACCTGGGTACCACCACCTACGGCATGGTGGGCTCGCACCCCGATGACGACCCCATGATCAGCTTCATCCACGGCACCAACGAGTCGGTGGGCATCCGGAGTCTGATCAGCGGCAGCAGAATCATGTTGGCCCTGGCCTACGATCTGCTGGCAGTTAAGTAATCTGTCCGGGGAGGACTAGAAATGATCACCGACCCTGAGGCATTCCTGAATTTCTTCCGTTCGATACACCGGCGGACCCTGCGGGATATCGAAGCCCTGCCCGCGCCCGCCGAGGATTGGGAGCCGCCGAGGGGTGAGGGAGAGAAAGCGTGGGGCATCTCGCAGATCGTCTATCACATCTGTGAGTCCAGGATTTACTTCGCCTCAGCCTACACCGGCAAGGGGTGGCGCTATGACTGGGTCCCGCCCAGCACTGAGAAGCAGTCTGGCTGGATACCTGCTTTGGAAGCCTCGGCGGTCGAGTTCCAGAAACAGATCTCGGGAACGCCCAGAGAGTGGCTGGACCGAAAGATCAAGATGATCGACACCGACGGCACCCTCAGCGGTTGGCGAATCCTGATGATGCTCCTGGAACACGAGGTCCACCACCGCTCCCAGATAGACACCTACGCCGGCCTAGAAGGCTGGGATGTCCCCCAGATCTACGACCGCACCCGGGAGCAGATAGACGAACTACAGGACAAGCAAACGTTGCTATAACGCCGTTGGCGGCACCCGCTTGTTCCAGCCTGACGCTTGCTCGTAGGCGTGGGCTACGCGCAGGACGGTTGCTTCTTCGAAGGGGCGGCTGGCTATCTGCATGGCCAATGGCAGTCCACCGTCTCCTTCTGAGGTGAAGCCGCAGAGGATGGACAGGGCTGGTGCTCCGCTCAGGCTGTATGGTCCTCTGAACCCACCCGCTGACAGCGCCTTTCTGGCGTGCTCTTGGCTGTCTACTTTCTGGTCCAGGTTTATGACGTTGGCGGGGGAGCCGGAGGTGGGCTGAATCAAGACATCTACCTCCTCCAACAGATCCAACACCTGTTGGCGCACCATGGTCCGCAGCTTCTGGGCCTTGTAGTAGACCTGGGCTGGGATCAGGTTAGCGGTGGTGAAATGGACGCGGGTGTTGTAGTGGTAGTCTTCTGCGCGTTCACGCAGGTACTCGGGGCGCAGACTAACCCGGTCGACGTGGGTGATGGCGCGGGTGATGTAGCCCGTCTTCTCGGCAAGAGGCATGGACACCTGCCGAACGTCGGCGCCCAGTTCCGCCAGCACCTCGATGGCCGTTAAGACTGCCTGGCGTATCTTGGGGTCTAAATCCAGTTCCACAGGGTCGAGCAGTTCCTTGACCACCCCCACTTTGAGTCCCTTGATGTCGCCGGTGAGCGCAGCTTGATAGTCGGGCACCAGCACATTATGGGTCGACGGGTCTTGCGGATCGTAACCGGCGATGCCGCCGATGGTTATCGCGCAGTCCTCCACGGTGCGGGAGATGGGTCCGATGGTGTCGAAAGACCAACCGGCGCCGTCAACGCCGTAGCGGCTAACCCGCCCCCACGTAGGCCGAAGCCCCACCAGACCGCAGTTGGCGGCCGGGCCACGGATGGAACCGCCGGTGTCTTCGCCCAACGATGTCGCACACAGCCGGGCGGCAGTGGCGGCCCCGGACCCAGTGCTGGATACGCCTGGACTCCGGGTCAGGTCCCAGGGATTTCTGGCCGGTCCGGACGCCGAGCTCTGGGGCTCCCCGTGGGCGAACTCGCTCATGTTCAGCTTGCCAAGGAGGACAGCCCCGGCCTTTTTGAGGTTCGTGACCACAGTGGCGTCGAATTTGGGGATGAAATCGGACCTGATTTTGGAGGCGTCGGTGGTGAGCAGGCCCTTGGTATAGATCTGGTCCTTGATGCCCATGGGGATGCCGTGGAGGGGACCCCGGTACTCGCCGCGGCGAATCTCAGCTTCGGCCTGCAGGGCTTCTCCCCGAGCCTGTTCGGCGCAGACGGTGATATAGGAGTTGACCTGGGGATCAATGCGCTCGATGCGGTCCAAGTAGGCCTCTACAGCCTCGACGGGCGAGACCTCTTTAGACTTGATGGCGGAACCCAGTTCCGTGGCTGACATGAAGGCGATGTCGTTGGTGGCCATCTCTTACCTCTATTTTTTTATCCCGGCGCCGGTGTTCATCATGCGTTGGCGCATGTCTGAGGGGACCTCGCGCAGGCGTTGGCGGAAGGCTGTGTTGGCCCGGTCGGAGACCCGGCGGGCGGCTTCGGTGAGCAGCTCCACGCCGCCCAGGTAGTCGTCTATATGGATGTATTCGGCTTCGATGCGGCCCTCGGGTGCGCCGTTATGGTAGTTGCCCAGCGGAAAGGCGATGCCGGTGGTCTGGTAACCGAAGACGGCGAAAGCGCTGGCTTCGCAGGTGCCGCCGCTCATCAATTGCCGCTGGCATTTGAACCCGCTGTCCCGCTCCCTGAGGGTCTCGCGGGCCCGGATCAGCACCGATTCAGCGTCGGCGGTGAAAGTGAAGCCTGCGTCGCCGACCCGGATGACCGGTCCTTCGCCCATCTCCGCGCCCGGCAGGGTCCGGCTGGATTCTACGGAGATCACTAGCGTTTCCGAAGGAAGGGTTCCCACTTCGGCCATTAGCCTTGCGCCGACCAAGCCGACCTCTTCGGCGCGGGTGAAGACGCCGTATACATCTCCAGGAGGCGCATCGCCCGCCGTTAACTGAGATAGAACGGCCAGGATGCTGCCACACCCGGCAAGGTCGTCTACTGCCCGCATGCGGATGTGTTCGCCGTCCAGTTCAAAATCAACAAGGTCAAAAACGACGGAGACGGGCGGTTCCAGGTCCTGTGGTTGGTCAAGCTTAATTACCAATTGGCGGTCTTTATCGTCGCCATGCTTCCCCGCGGTTGTGCCGCTGATCCTGGTGCCGTCAGGGAGCAGGATCTGGACCGGAACGCTGGTCTCGAAGCTGGAAG
>CEWR01024124.1_pt1 | contig 12225 bp, 9 predicted proteins | sample 356321 | NCBI WGS metagenome assembly CEWR01 (sample SAMEA2621551, study PRJEB7988) | marine metagenome | biome: marine biome (ENVO:00000447); feature: mesopelagic zone (ENVO:00000213); material: "saline water (ENVO:00002010), including plankton (ENVO:xxxxxxxx)" | depth 790 m
CTTTCACCTTCGAAACATCGACCTGGAGGATTCCAGCGATCTGAGTCCGGGCGGCGAAAGCACCCTGGGTACTTGTCCAGATCTTGATGCGGTCTTCCTCGTCCCAAACAGCGGTGGCGTTGTGCGGTTCGATATAACCTTGGTGAACCATCTGCATGTTGTACTCACGCTCTATGGTGTGAGCTGCCGAGGCCATGGCGCCTTCAACATCGCCGAATTCGTGCCGGACGTGCTCGGCCATGTTTGTGTTGGTGACATCTTCGCCAAGGTCGTCGCCAACCAGGTCTGGTAGCACGATGGGTGCATCGGGCGCGAGTGCGTCCGTCACGTTGGTGACCGCCTTCAGGACCTCGTATTCAACTACCACCTTACGAGCGGCTTCTTCGGCCGTGTACCGGTCGACAGCTGCCACAGCCGCTACGGGATGACCTCGATAGACGACTTTGTCGTCGGCCATCAGCTTGTTCGACGCCCACTTGAAGTTGACGTTGCCTTCGCCGAGGTCGACAAGCTTGTCGAGTGCCTCGGGCATGTCGGCCCCGGTGATTACTGCGAGAACACCGTCCATCGCCTCGGCTGCCGAGGTGTCGATCGACTTAATGTTGGCGTGGGCGTGAGGGCTTCGCACGCAAACACCCCATATCAAACCCGGCAGTGTCAGGTCCCCGCCGTAAATCGCCCGTCCTGTCACCTTGTCGTATCCGTCATGCCTGATGGGGCGCGTGCCGATGACTTTATAGTCGGTCTTTGGCTCGAATGTTGCGACCATTTTCTCTCTCCACGCCGGGGTCCGGGCCCGGGCCAGAATCGATGCGAAGGCAGCCGGGTAAGCGCCGGCCACACACGACGTTCAATTGTTAGCTGCTTGCTTTTTGGACGGCTCGGATGATTTTGTCGTAACCGGTGCAGCGGCACAGGTTTCCCGCGAGCCAGTGCCTGATGCGGCCCTCACTGGGTGACGGTTCGTTATCCAGCAGGCCCTTGGCGGCAACCAGGAATCCGGGAGTGCAAATGCCGCATTGGAGCGCTGCTTCTTCGAGGAATGCCTGCTGAAGGGGGTGAAGCCCATCTGCACTGGCCATGCCCTCGACGGTGTCGACATCTTTGCCATCGACTTCTGCGCCGAGTACGAGGCAGGAATCGACAATTCGGCCGTCTACGCTTACCGTGCACGCACCGCAATTGCCGTCGAGGCAGCCTTCCTTGGTGCCGGTGAGTCCAATGAGTTCACGAAGGGTATCGAGCAGGCTCATGTATGGCGGCACGAGCAGTTCGTGCGCCTGACCGTTGATGGTCGTTTTTACGTGAACCATGCCCGGGGATGAAGTGGTCATTTGTCTGTTAGCCCCTTGCTCGCTCAACGGCCTGGTTGATCATCCGGCCTGTGAGGACATTTATGAGTTGTTTTCGCTGTGCGATCGTCCCGCGCATGTCGGTTATTGGAGTGGATGCGTCGGTGGCGAGTGCTGCGGCCGCGGCGATCGTGTCGTCGTTGATCGGCTTTCCGGCGAGGCTGTTACCAGCTGCACTGGCCAAGATCGGCGTCGGACCGACCGAGGCAAGAGCTATTCGTGCAGAGACGAAGTTCTGGCCCGAAGAGTCGAGTATTACCGAAACGCCGACACCGGCCACTGCGATATCCATCTCATTTCGGGGGATGAACCTTGTGTAGGCCGCACCGAAGTTGGACGGGGGCCTGGGCATTGAAATGCTGACCAGCAGTTCGCCATTTTTCAGGACGGTCTGGCTTGGACCGGTGCAGAAATCTTCTACCGCAACATCGCGGCTGCCACCGGGACCGGCGATGTGTGCAACTGCGCTGTGGACGATGAGGGGACAGATGCCATCCGCGGAAGGCGCCGCGTTGCAGAGGTTTCCGCCAAGGCCAGCGCGTGACTGGATCTGTATGCCACCGATTATCGCGGTGCCGTCCACGATGCACGGATAGTCCGAGGCGACTTCTTCGTTCTCGTAAACCTGGTAACAGGGAACGCCTGCACCAATGGTGAGACCGTCGTTTCCGACAGTCAGGGTCATAAGTTCGGGAATGTTCTTGATGTCGACAACGGCATCAAGCTCCCAGGCGTTGGCGCGTGCTTTGACCAAGAGGTCGGTTCCACCGGCAAGCGGTCGTGCGCGGTCGCCGTGTTTGTCTAACACAGCGACCGCTTCGTCTACTGTGCCTGGGGCAACGTATGCAAACGGGTGCAAGTGCCCTCTCCTTTCAAGTGTTTATACAAAATTGTCGAGCCGATAACACTGGAATATCGGCAAGAATACCCGGAGTCCGGGCAGGCAATTCGGGAACCCTGAAGTTCTTCCGAGGTGAGCGCGCTCATTATGCCCACAGGCGAGCCTAGCCGCAACTAAAAATTCTTGACCGGTTTCGTGCGCCGAATAAACGTCACGGCATCATCACTTGAATGTGCGGCCCAGGTGGTGGATTTAAGGTGAAGTTTAGGCAGCCGCTCCCGGCTTCTGACCGGAAGCGAGGTTCGCACTTGCCGAACCCATCCCGAAGTAGCGGAGCAGCCGCTGTCCTACCAGCACGGTAGCCAGGACCACGATTGTACCGCCGATGATCATGGCGGTCGGCGCGTCGAACCGCTGTGCCAGGTAGCCCATGAGGAGCCCACCTAATGCCGATGCGCCCCAGGTGAGCTGGTTGATGCTCATTACGCGACCCCGGAACTCTTCGTCAACGAGGGTCTGCACGACTGTTGCGTTCATCGTCCCGAGTACTACTTTGAACCCGCCGATGATTCCGGCAACGATTACTGCAAGACTGAGTATTTCGATGCGCGCAAAGGTTAGCTGGGCTGCCCCGAGGCCGACGCCTGCGATGACGAGATAGAGCGCTGGTCGGACCCGCCGGCCAATCAGTGTTATTGCAGTCGTGGCAGCCAGTCCTCCTATTCCGGCTCCCAGTAAGAGTTGACCGAATACGTCGGTCCCGCCGGTAAATATTTCGTCCGTAAAAACAGGTAGCAGGGTGTCGAACGACGTACCGAACATGCCGAGCATGACACCGAGCAGAATGACTGCTGAAATAGCTTTCTGGTGCCTGAGGTATACGAAGCCCTGTAGCAGTCCGCCAAGCACTGTCTGGCTGGTTGCCGTTACCTTGTGACCCTGAGTTCGCATCATCAGTAATGTCAGGACGGTCAGCAGATAGGAAGTGCCGATGATGTAGAAAAGTCCGTGGAGGCCCCAGGCGGAGACCAGCGGGTCAAAGAGCATCGGTCCCACGATTGCAGCGGCACCGAACACAATCGAATAAAGGGCAATGGCACCCGCGAGGTGTTCTTTTGGCACGATCGTTGCCACCATTGCCGACCTCGAGGGTATATCGAAGGCGAGCAATGTTCCGGTTACAGACGATATCGCGAGGACGTGCCACGGCTCAACGTTTCCGCTGTGGATCAGAACCGCGGTCCCGAGGGTTGTTAGGGCGAACAGGAGTCGTGTGGCTCGCACGATCTTCAGACGGTTGAACCGGTCGGCAAAGACCCCGCCCCACATCGAGAAAATCAGCACTGGAGCCAGGTTTGCCGTTGCCACGAGGCCAAGCATTACTTCCGAACCCGTTAGTGTTCGCATGAGCCACAGTCGACCGTAGACGAGCGACCACATACCGATGTTAGAAAAGGCCGCGGCAATCCAGAAAAGCCTGTATTCACGGTATTTGAAGGCTGAATAACTGGTGCCGGAAAGAATCGAGACTCGCACTACGCGTTCAACCCTTCCAGACTCTCCGCTGACGTGTCCACTGGCCAGCGACGGGCGGGTTGTTTACATCGGGCCAAGCGGTGTTCCCAGTACATCCAGCTGACCGCCGCCAAGCATATGTATGTGCAGGTGGTCGACTATCTGTCCGGCATCGACGCCCTGGTTCACGGCGAGTCGATATCCGCCTTCAGCGATGCCAAGCCGAATGGCGATCCTGGCACCAACGCGAAGCAGATGACCAAGCAGCGCTTCATGTTGTTCGGTAGCACCCGTGATGTAGGTGACGTGTTCGCGCGGCACTATCAACACATGGACGTTGGCGAGCGGGTTGATGTCGTTGAAGGCAAAGCACTGATCGTCCGAATAAACCTCGGTCGAAGACTCCTCACCGTGGACGATGTTGCAAAACAGGCAGTCGGGTTGCCGGAGTTGATTTTCTTCTTCTTCTGCAGTCCACCACATAACGTAATTCCTTATAAGCCCATAGCGCTTGCGAGTATTGCCTTGTGAAACGCGGCGTCGCCGAAGTCTGTTTTCCATGCCAGGGCCCTGCGAGTATAAAGGTGCAGGTTGTGTTCCCACGTAAACCCGATGGCTCCGTGGCACTGGTGAGCGGTCCAGCAGAGGTCTGCGATTTTTTCACTTGCTGCAATTTTTGCCCGTGCAGCTCGGTCGACGGAATAGCCATCTTGTGAAAAACTCCACGCCGCGGCGTGGGCGAGGTGGTTTACCTGCTTGGCTGCGATTGCCATCTCGGCAAGGTGGTGCTGTACTGCCTGGAAGGAGCCGACCGGCCGCCCGAACTGCTGTCGTCCCGCGGTATATTCCACCGTTGAATCGACTACCGCTCTTGCGAGCCCGGCGAGTTGAGTTGCGCGCGCCACGCTTCCAGTAGCTACCAGTTCTGCAGCTGCGGCGACTGCCTCGGTACCGGTGGCCACGATGTTAGAGGTAGGCGCTTCTACCTCGTTGAAGGTCAGGCTGTAAACCGGGGTGCCTGAAGCGTGGTTGAGCGGGATCTGTTCGACTCCGGGCGATTTCCAGATCGGAACAACAACCATTGCGAATTGGTCATCATCGGTATTTACCAGAGTAAGCGCATGAGTCGCCTGGTTTGCGAACGAAACGAAACGCGCTTCGCCAGTGATGACGAGACCTGAGCCGGTGCGGTTAGCAACTGTGCCGGTGTTATGGGCGTCCCACGACGCATCTCGCCCAACAATTGCGGGCGTGATCAGAACATCACCGTCGGCGATTTGGGGGAGCAGTTCAGCCTTGAGCGCATCCTGACCGAATCGTTCCAGTATTCGTGCGGTGATCGCCGATTCGGCTATCGGTACCGGGGCAAGGGTCGCACCCAGTTCTTCCAGCAGCACGGCGAGATCGCTGAACGAGAGCCCGGCGCCGCCGTGTTGTTCGGAAACAGTGAGGGCCGGCCAGCCGAGTTCAACAACATCCATCCAGAGGTTCGCAGCGACTTCAGTATCACCGTCTGCGACCGCGCGTACGGTCGCAGGGCCGGAGCGGTCGGCCAGAAATTCGCGTGCAGAAGTGCGAATAAGTTTCTGGGTTTGTGTGAGTCCGAAGTCCAACCGATTCCCTCAGCCCGCTACCGTCGTGGCGCCCGTGGCAGGTTCAGCCCGCGTTGCGCAATGATGTTTTTCTGGATTTCGTTGGTGCCGGCAAGGATGGGTCCCGATGTGGCAAACAGACGCATTTTGAGAAAATTGCCTTGAAGTTCGGCCTGCTCCGAGCCGGGTTCCAGTGCGCCGTACATTCCCAGCAGTTCGGTGCCGTAGTCCAGCACTTTCGCGTAGATCTCGGTACCGGCGACCTTGCTGATCGACGCTTCGGCAGACGGCACTTCTCCCTGTCCCTGCCGCCATGCCACGTCGTAGCACAGGAGGCGCGCTGCCTCGATCTCGGTATTCAGAGATGCAAGTTTACCCCGGACTTCCGGATTGGTTTTCACCGTGCTGACAAGAGAATCGTCGTTCTTGACGTAGTCGACCAACTCTTCCAGCGCCGCTCTCGCCCATACCGCGTAGTCGATCCCCGACCGTTCAAAGTTAAGCACGGTCATGCCGACTCGCCAGCCATCGTTGAGATCGCCCACCAGGTTGGCTTGTGGCACGCGCACATCGTCGAATACGACCTGGTTGAAGCTGTGGACACCGGCCATGTTGATGATTGGTAGAACCTGGATCCCGGGGGTTTTCATATCGACCAGCAACAGGCTGATCCCTTTGTGGGGTGCTGCGTCGGGATCAGTCCGCACGAGCATGAACATCATGTCGGCACGATGGGCGAGCGATGTCCAGATTTTCGCGCCATTGACGATGAAATTATCGCCATCAAGTACCGCACGCGTTTGCAGAGACGCGAGATCGGAGCCCGAGTTTGGTTCCGAGTATCCCTGGCACCACTGCACTTCACCGCGTGCGATGGCCCCGAGGTGCTCGGCTCGCTGGGAATCGGAGCCGAACCGCATCAGGGTGGGGCCCAGCATGCGGGTGCCGAAGCGGTCGTGTCCGGGTGCCCTTCGGTAGGCCATTTCTTCGGCAAAGATGGTGTTCATCATCGGCGAGGAGTCGGCGCCGCCGTATTCAGTTGGCCAGCTCATGACGAACCAGCCGCGGTCGGCCAGTCCTTTTTTAATCTGCTGATTCAGTGCCCAGTGGTCGTCGCGCGATTCATCTGCGGGACCGTGCCAGTCAGCAGGGAGCGCGCCGTCGAGGAAGGCGCTTAATTTGCGTCTGAAATCGGATTCTTCTGGAGTAAAATCGAAGCGCAATGCCTGACCGGTCCCGGACTGATATCAGCTGATTCCGACATTTTCAAACGCGTCGGCCTGTCAGAGCTTCAGCTTCCAACAGACAGACATGTGACCGTTTTAACGATTCCTGGAACGCTGTGCATTCCATTGGTAATCAGATCGCCTATGCCCGGAAGGTCGTCAGCTTCGGCAACCGCGATGATATCGAATGGTCCGGTAACTGTGTCGACCTTCTTCATCGCCGGCAGGTTTTTTAGTGCCTCAGACACGTCGTGGGTCTTGCCGACGGCCGTTTCGATAAGGATGTATGCACGCGCAGCCAAATGATCTCTCCGTTGACCGTTGACTGTTGATGAATGGCAATCCTATTTGGACTTGGTCAACAGTGTCAAAACCCGAACTCGCTTTGGGTTGTCGTATCGTCAGTATTCCGCTGGTGACGAGGAGATTGCCTGGCTTCGGCCAACGAGGATCGTTTTTACATCGGTACTTCGCGTCGTCTCACCGAAGCCGAAGGCGGCGACTCGGAATATGTCGAATTGTAGGTACCGGTACTGCGGTCGGTCTGAGCAGCTCTTGCTGCTTCAAACGTAAGCCGCTGTGCCGGAACGTTCTGGTGGAGAGATCGATTTACCGGGCCTGAATCTGCCAGTCGGCGGGGAGCGGTGGCCGGTGATGGCCGCTCCGTTTCAATGAGCCGCACAGGCGATACTTCCTCGGTTTCGGCTTCGAACGGGAAGTTCGCACTGACCGCCAGCAGGGTGAGGATGGTGACAGATGCGCCGCGTGGGGCGTACATCCCGGTTTCCCATTCGCTGATCGTCTGCTGGCGAATGCCAAGTTCGCGTGACAGCGCGGTTTGTGAAAGACCAAGATGGCTACGCAGGGCATGGATGTTTTCTGCCTGCCATTTGAAATCGGATGGAGGTGCGTTTCTTGTCAACATGATTAGCAAGTTACGCCGGTAATTTTATTGAGCCCTAGCGTTTTTCGAACACGCTTAACCGAGTTTCGCGAGTTGGTTGTGCTGCGAGCCGGGTGCCGGACCCTTTCGTTACTCGAACTTGAGCAGCTTTTCGAACCGGCTCGCGTCATCGAACGGCCCGACCACAGCGAGGACGAGGTTTTCGGCACTGATAATCCGATTGGCAACCCGCTTGATGTCGTCCAGGGTCACGGCTTCAATCTTCTCGATCACTGCGTCGACCGATTCGACCTTGTCGCGCAGCAGTTCCTGGATGCCCAGGAAGCTGGTTACAGCCCGGCTCTCTTCCATGCGGAGCATCATTCGCCCCTTCGTCAGTTCACGTGCCTGTGCCCACTCCGCTTCAGTTACCCCATCACGCATCTTGCCGAGTTCACCAAGGATTACGGGGATCGCCTCGTCGATGCGTGCAGGGTCGATTCCCGATTCAACAATGAACGCCCCGCAGTCGCTGTAAAATGCCACGCCGCTGTGGATGTCGTAGGCCAGTCCCCTTTGTTCACGCACCTCCTCAAACAGGCGGCTGCTCATCGATTCGCCAAGAATCACCGACATTAACGCCAGGGCATATCGATCGGGGTCGTCTTGTGAAAATCCGGGAAGACCGAATGCGATGTGGGCCTGTTCTGTAGGGCGGTGCTCCAGTGCGACTCGGGGACCGTCGGTCTTGCTTTCAAACGGGTACATCGGCAGGATTTCACCATCCTGGAGCCCGCCGAGCAGTTCGGTCAGCTGTTCGACCACGTCATCGTGTTCGATGTTCCCGGCAACTGCGATTACGGTGTTGGACGCGACGTACTGGGTTTCCAGGTATTTGCGCATCTCGTCACGGGAAATCGCGCCGACCGACTCGACAGTCCCCGCAATATCGCGTCCCATGGGCTGGTTGGGCCAGAGGAGTTCGTCCAACAGCATCGAGGCTCGGGCACCGGGCGAATCGAAAGAGGCGCGTATCTCCTCGTAAACGACCTGTTTTTCCTTGTCTATGTCCTCGTCCCGGAATAGTGAGTTAAGCGCCATGTCGGAAAGTAGGTCGATCCCCTCACGGTAGTGTGGCTGGGCGAGACGGCACCAGTAACCGGTGACCTCGCGGTCGGTAAACGCGTTGAGCGAACCTCCTACTCCCTCCACCACTTCGGATATCTGGCGCGGTGTCGGCCGGGTGGGAGTTCCTTTGAACAGCAGGTGCTCGAAGAGATGCGAAGCGCCGGCGAGTTCGGGTGTTTCGTATCGCGAGCCGGCCCCGAACAGGAAGATGATGCTCACGGCGTTGGTGTGACGGAACGTGCTTGTGAGAATTCTCAGGCCGTTTGGCAGGACGGTTCGATCGAATGAGGTGACGACAAGCGGTTGGGTATCAAGTGTGGTCAATTGCGGGTTACTGACTTTCCGTATCTGGATCGCACGCGAGAAAATGGTTGAAATCAAGCGTAGGTGTGCAGGAGTCGGTGGTCAAACCAACTTTTGAGAAAGGCACAGAGATGCGCGGTCGCAACATGGTCCATAACACGGGAATAAAGCGATACCTATCGAAATCCCGGCTTGATGCGTACTGAGTAGCAGCGTCTGCGGGTGTATTTCGCCAACATTTTTCGTGCTTCGTGCACAAGCGGCCTCGGAACGTGGATGCGCTCGATAGAAAGCCGACGATAGAATTCTTCTCCATGCGTGAACAACAGCGTGCCAGCTTGCCGGGTTCCCAAATTGTTTCCGGGCAAGATTCGCACTTCGTCATAGATAACTATTCTTCGGATCGGGCGGATCGAGGATTTTCTTTTAGCCGCGTCAGATTTCCGCGGATGTCCGCGCGCATTGGGCTGGCGCTGATCCTTCTCCTCGCTGTGAGCCTGCGTCTTTACGGGATCAACTGGGACCAGGGCGGTCTGTTCCACCCCGACGAGCGGGCGTTTCTCGGACAGGTCAACGATCTTCAGTTTCCAGAGGGCGAGGAATGGTCGGATATTTTCGACCCGGCAGCCAGCACGCTGAACCCCGGATCTTTTAACTGGGGCAGCCTTCCGCACTATGCGCTGAAGTCGATCCAGTACGCAGTTTCTCCGTTCAAGTGGATGAATCTTTTTGAACTGCGTTTCGCGGGCAGGGCGCTATCGGCGTTTTCCGATGTGGCGACCGTTTTACTGGTCTTCATGATCGGTCGTGCGGTGTTCAGCAGCAGGGTGGGCCTGCTGGCGGCGTTGCTTTCAGCGGTGGCAGTTCAGCAGGTTCAACTGAGTCATTTCTTTGCCGTAGATACGTTTATGACGACATTCATTGTCGCAACGGTCTACTACTCGATTCGTGTTGCACAGAGTGGTCGGAAGCGCGATTCGGTGCTGGCCGGGGTGATGTTCGGGCTGGCGGTGGCAACCAAGTTTTCAGTATTGCCCCTGGCGTTCACACTCGTTCTCGCACACCTGATTTATGCAACGTCACGCAAGGGCGACCGGTTCAACCTTGATGGCCTGGCATCGGACGATTCGGCAACGCGGCAGTGGGTTACGTACAAGAACCTGTTGATCACCGTGACGGCGACTGTTGTGGTACTGGTTGTCACCCAGCCGTACATGTTTCTCGACTTCGGGACCTACATCGACAATATTTCGACCCAGGGTCAGATGGTTCGTCGCGAGGTCGATTTTCCGTTCACGCGTCAGTATGAGAACACGCCGAAATACATTTACCATATAGTCCAGCTGGGCACCTGGGGGCTGGGACCGGCGCTCGGGATAACGGTGTGGCTGGGCTTGATTGGCGCGGTGATCGCCGCGGTGCTGGCGCAGCGAAAGGCCGACCTCGTGATACTGGCCTGGGTGCTGCCGTATTTGCTGATTACCGGCTGGCTCGATGTGAAGTTCATGCGGTACATGATGCCAGTCACTCCGTTCCTGGTTCTTTACGGCGCCCGGGTGTTGTGGTGGGCCTTCGAGGCAGTAAAAGCGGCGTGGCCCCGGCGGCGCTGGCTGCAGGTTGCGCCGATTGTGTTGGTGCTGGTGTTTACGGCTCACTATTCGCTTTCGTTCATGAGCGTGTACTCGGGGGTGCACCCTTTGAATGAGGTTTCGAGCTGGCTGCGTGACAACGCGCCGGAGGGTTCCGTTGTAGTCCAGGAGCACTGGGAAGAGGGTGTTCCCGGTGTTGTCGGGCTACGCATGCACGAACGGGTTGAACTGTATAACCCGGATAGCCCACAAAAGTTTGAACGGCTGACAGAACAGTTGTCCGGGGCCGACTATTTTGTGTTGCTCAGTAACCGTCTCTACGCGACCATCCCGCGACTGCCCGACCGCTACCCGGTAACCTCAAATTTTTACGAAAAACTTTTCGCGGGTGAGCTTGGATTCGAGATGGTAGATTCCAGTGGCCGTTACGCCGGCGGTCTGGGAGTGGACTATTACGAAGACCCGTTCGCGAGGCTGGAGTTCGGGCCGCCCGAAGGGTTCGAGCCGCCGTCCAGTGGTTTTCTGACTGCCGGGTTTGGGTGGGCCGATGAGAGTTTCTCGGTCTACGAGCACCCACAGACTTTTGTGTTCGAGAACACCGGCGATTATTCAGCGGAGGAACTGGCCGACGCGATCGGCGTATCCGAATTTGGTTCACAAGGGTTTGTCAGTACCGAAATCGGGCTGCTGCTTTCAGATGAAGTTGCCTCAATACAGCAGTCGGGCGGCACCTGGAGTTCGATCACATTCTTGAGGTGGCTGCCAGATTGGCTGACTCCCATAGTGTGGTACGCGGCAGCCCAATTATTTGCGCTGGCTGTGTTGCCAATCGCGTTCGTGGTGTTCAGGCCGTGGCCGGATGGCGGGTACCTTTTTGCCAAGCCGCTGGGACTTGTGCTGGTAGCGACTACCGCGTGGCTGCTTGTCAGCGCGAACATCGTTACTTTCAGCTTCCTGACCGTTCTTTTCGCATTGTTGATAGTGGCGGCGGTTTCCTACTTCGTGACCCGGGCGACCGGTGGTGACTTTCTGTCGCATCTGAAGGCGAACGCCCGCCGGTTTATGTGGATGGAACTGCTGTTGCTTGTTGCGTTCGTTGCTTTCCTGCTGGTTCGGGCTGCCAACCCCGATCTATGGGAGACGTACAAGGGTGGCGAAAAGCCAATGGATTTTGCGTATCTCAACGCCGTGGTCCGTTCGACGACCCTTCCGCCCTACGACCCGTGGTACGCGGGTGGGTATCTGAACTACTACTACTTCGGACAGTTCATGATCGCTTCGTTGATCCGGTTCACAGGCATCGTCCCGTCGGTCGCGTACAACCTTGCGGTGCCGCTGTTGTTCGCCTTTACCGTGGGTGGTGTTTACTCGATAGTGAGTGGTCTTGCCGAACTGACATTGCGGGCCCGGCGGCTTCCGGCGTGGTCGAAGCGATCCCCGATATATGCGGGCCTGGCGGCGGCGGTTTTGGTGGCCGTAGCCGGGAACATCGACGGTCTGCTGCAGCTGCTTCAGGGTGCGTCGCGGGTGTTCTTTCAGGACGGGATGTTTGGCGAGTTCGACTTCTGGCGAAGTTCGAGGATGATGGAACCCGATACCGGTGCCAACGAGATTACCGAGTTCCCTTATTTCACATTCCTGTTTGCCGACCTGCACGCACATTTGATAGCGATACCCATAGCGATCACCGCGTTCGCCGCGACTATCGCGGCGTACCTGCGGATTGGGCGAAGACGACCGTGGGCGGAATCGCTGGCAGGGCTTTTTGTCATCGGTGTTCTGGTCGGTTCGCTCAG
>CEWR01158604.1_pt1 | contig 12203 bp, 10 predicted proteins | sample 356321 | NCBI WGS metagenome assembly CEWR01 (sample SAMEA2621551, study PRJEB7988) | marine metagenome | biome: marine biome (ENVO:00000447); feature: mesopelagic zone (ENVO:00000213); material: "saline water (ENVO:00002010), including plankton (ENVO:xxxxxxxx)" | depth 790 m
AAATGAACAGAGGTTAATGTGTGGCGCTATTAATTGCACGAGCTGAGCGTATGCCGTTTGGTAACTGTGGATGTTGATGAGGCGGCAGAACTGGCCGACATCTAGTATTTGCGCAGTCTCATTCGCTAACTATAGAATTCAATGGGGTTGCTGAACTGGCAGCCTTTTAAATATGAAAAGTTTTTATTGTAAATTAAGGAACGGATTTCGCCATGTTAGTTGAATGGATCACCGTAATTACCGTGCTGCTTATCGTTGGTATATTACTCGACGGTTGGCGGCGCATGCGTAACAATCATCGCGGCTCTATTAAAATGTCGCGCAACTTACCTCAGAGCAGTAGCGATGAAAGTGCTGATCATTATGGGTCTGAGCTGCCTAGCGGTGGCGCTCGGGTGGTCAGTGTTCGCGACATTGAAGAGGCTGAACAGTGCAATCAAAATGTGCACGACAACTTTTCTGGTCGTCAGAGTTCAACACAGCCGTCATATATACCTGAGCAAGTGGCGCTTAATTTAGAAGAGTCAGTGCCTATGTTAATGGATGTAGATGATCTGGTGGTTGACCCTGTCTCTGCTGCTGATACGGATCCTGCGGTCGCTAGGCTAGAGCCTTCTTTTGATTCCGGCCAGCGCAGTAATGAGGTGCCGCTTACAACGAGTGATTCAACACAGCATTCCCCAGTTCTAGAGGCCCCTGATGACGTCATTGTTATCAATGTGATGGCGCGTAAAGGGGAACGTTTTGACGGTCAGTTACTGATGGAGGTTTTACTCGACTGTGATATGCGCTTTGGTGATATGGATATTTTTCATCGCCACGAGCAGCCCGATGGAGAGGGTGTCGTACTGTTTAGTATGGTTAACATGATAAAACCTGGTTCTTTCTCTCTTAGCGATACTCGTTGTTTTGAAACCCCAGGGGTAAGTCTGTTTATGACTTTGCCCATGAAAGCCGATGCTATGACCGCGTTTACTACCATGGCGGCCACGGCTCATGAGTTGCAAACAGCCTTGGGAGCTGAACTTAAAGATGAAGATCGCAGCGTGATGACGCTGCAAACTCTGGAACATTGTCGCGAGCGAATTTGCGAGCACCAGCGAAAATTGCGCTTAGAAAAAAGAACCGCCATCTAAATAAAATCCCGCCATTTTTTAAATGGCGGGATTTTTATAGGAATTCCCTGTGTCACAAAGCTCCATACTTATACCTTTTTCTCGCGCTGGTGATCTTAAAATACAGCTCACCGAGCATAACCATCGTTACTATGTACTCGACGCTCCCCAAGTACCTGATGTCGAATACGATCGATTACTGCGTGAGCTGCAAGCGCTTGAACAGCAGTTTCCAGAACTGAAAAGTAGCGACTCGCCTACTCAGCGAATCGGCGCGCCACCGCTAGAGGGTTTTGGTTCCGTTAGTCATGAAATTCCGATGTTATCTCTCGACAATGCCTTTAACAGCGATGAAATGCGTGAGTTTGACCGTCGCGTGCACGAGCGCTTAAAACAGTCGTCTGATATAGAGTACGCCTGCGAGCCTAAGCTCGACGGTCTGGCTGTTAGCCTGCTCTATCGCGACGGACTACTGGTGCGAGGCGCCACTCGTGGCGACGGTCAAAAAGGCGAGAACATCACGCAAAATGTGCGCACTATTGGCTCTATTCCGCTGCGATTAAGCGGCGCGGGGTACCCGTCAGTACTGGAGGTGCGCGGAGAAATTTATATGCCTAAAGCGGGTTTTGACAAGCTAAATCAGAATCAGCGCGACAAAGGCGAAAAAGTTTTTGTTAATCCGCGCAATGCCGCCGCCGGCAGCTTACGCCAGTTGGATTCGCGTATTACCGCTACTAGGCCACTGGAGATGTGTGCCTACAGTACCGGCTGGATAGAAGGCGATAACAGCGAACAGGCTCTGCCCGACACCCATACTTCGCGTTTGCAGCGCTTGGCCGACTGGGGATTCCTAATTAACGCTGAGATGGCCGCCGTGCCCAACATTGAGGCCTGCCTCGACTACTTTGATCGTCTGGGCAAGAAGCGTGATGCGCTCGGCTATGATATCGACGGTATTGTCTTTAAAGTCAACTCGCACGCCTTGCAGCAACAGCTAGGCTTTGTTTCGCGAGCGCCGCGCTGGGCTATTGCACATAAATTCCCGGCTCAGGAAGAGATTACCGAGCTACTCGATGTTGAATTTCAAGTGGGTCGTACCGGCGCGGTAACACCTGTGGCGCGACTTCAACCGGTGTTTGTCGGTGGGGTTACTGTGTCGAATGCTACGCTGCATAATCGCGATGAAATTGCGCGTTTAGGCGTTAAGCTCGGCGACAGCGTGATTGTGCGCCGAGCAGGTGATGTGATTCCGCAGGTGGTGTCGGTAGTACTTGATAAGCGTCCCGCTGATGCCGCTGATATTATCTACCCACTACTCTGCCCTGTGTGCGAGTCTCCGGTGGAAACCTTAGCTGGTGAAACAGTGGCACGTTGTACCGGCGGTTTAATTTGTGGCGCGCAGCGCAAGGAGGCAATCAAACACTTTGCCTCGCGCAAAGCTCTTGACGTCGATGGCCTCGGCGATAAATTGGTTGAGCAGTTGGTTGATGAAAAGTTGATCGCCGCTGTAGCCGATCTCTATTCCCTTGAGCTTAATCAAATTGTCGCGCTCGATCGCATGGGAATCAAATCAGCGGAAAACTTGTTGCAAGCTTTGAATGTCAGCAAAAACACCTCGCTGGCTAAATTTATTTACGCTCTGGGTATTCGTGAGGTGGGCGAGGCTACGGCTCGCAGCCTTGCCAAGTATTTCGGCAATCTTCCCGCTATAACTGCTGCGGACCAAGAAAGTCTAAAAAAAGTCGATGATGTCGGCCCGATTGTGGCGCACTTTATTTTTGACTTTTTTCAACAGCCGCATAATCTAGAGGCTGTTGCCGGACTTCAGGAGGCGGGTGTTAATTGGCCGGATATTGAAGTGGCCGAAGAAAATCTGCCGCTGGAGGGATTGTCATACGTGGTTACGGGCACCTTTAGCCAGATAAAACGTGCCGACGCCAAAGTACAGTTGCAAAACTTGGGTGCCAAAGTCGCAGGCAGTGTCTCTGCTAAAACCCACTGTGTTATTGCTGGGCCTGCGGCAGGTGCAAAGTTAACCAAAGCACAGGAGCTGGGTGTCGATATAATCGATGAAGATGCGTTATTGGTGCTTTTACGCAGTCACGGTGTATCGCTGTGATGCGTTTTGGGCTGTTAGGTTTGGCGCTACTACTGCTCTCAAGCTGTGTCACTTCGCCGCCAAAGCATGTCGACAATATCTGTCAAATATTTGAAGAAAAAGACGGTTGGTACGCCGACGCCAAACAATCCTCCAAAGAGTGGGGCACCGCTATTCCGACGATGATGGCGATCATGCACCAAGAAAGTCGTTTTCAGCCAAAGGCGAAGCCGCCGCGAACAAAAATACTTTGGATTATTCCTGGGCCCCGGGCGTCAAGTGCCTACGGCTTCCCCCAAGCCAAAAATTCTACTTGGGATTGGTACATCGACTCCAGTGGTAACTGGGGTGCCGACCGCGATGATTTTTCCGATGCCATCGATTTTGTGGGCTGGTACTCTGCAGTCAGTTATAAACGCAGTAAAATCCAGCGCAACGACACCTATCATCTGTACTTGGCCTATCACGAGGGGCATGGCGGCTTTAACCGTCGCAGTTACAACAGTAAGAAATGGTTAACTCAGGTGGCACATAAAGTATCGGCCAAAGCCAATACTTATAAACGGCAGCTGAGTAGCTGTCGAGATAGGTTAGAGAGTGACGGCTGGTGGTTCTTTTGAACAGCAAACAATAAACAATATAAGGTTTGGAGACATAATGGATCAGGAATCGATAGTTTACGGTTGCATCAAGGATGCCCGCGCCGATCTGCTTGCGAGCGATCGTGTTTCCGCTAATCGCAACGCCATGTTATCGCTGCCGCGCGCCGATGACTGGCCCTTTTTGTGCCAAGAGATGTTTGCTATCCCGCATCGGCAAATTAATCAGGGTAATTATCAGACCGAGGTCATGCATTTTGGTGCATCATACAAGGCTGTTGAGTATGAGTGGGAGCAGTGGGTGGCCTCGTTTGAGTCGCTATTGGCTAAAATGTATTGGGTTTCGGCTACTGTTCATCTGGAAACTGAGTTGTCGGGTACTCATACCTTCACTTGGGAGTCTAATGCTAACTTTCACGCCCCAGGCTCTGGCGACATGCAAGTGAGTTGTGAGTGGAGCCACGAGGGCGGCTTAGGTTTTTAGAGGCCTTTTCTGTATTTTTTGACAAGGCCCTTGTGGCTCATAGGTAGTGTTATTCAATGATTTTTGGACGTATAAAAAAGCAGCAATCGGCGCTTGCTGTGAGCCTTTTGGGCAGCTTGGCTTTTATTGGCTTGGCTATATGGGGTTGGAATTTACCAATAGAAACCGCGCTAAACTTTGTATTAATCAGCGCTATATTAATGATGTTGGTGATGATGGCGGCTTTTGTTACTGCGTGGCTGATGTCAAAATTTAGGAATCGCCGTTAGTTGGGCTTGTCGCTGCTCAATAAGCGGTGTTAGTCTGTGCGCTGCGGGCGCATCTTCTCCTTTATTGGGCACTTTTATGCCACCGAGAGAGCGTTTAGTCTGCAAAAATCAACTTTATTCATTATTTAGAGAACTAACATGAACACTTTAGTACGCGCCATTACAGGCATTCTTATTTTATCTTCACTGGTTGTCGGCAATTTTCTGAACAACGACCTGATCTATCTCGTTGCAGCATTAGTGGGTTTGGATTACTTAATCTCAATATTCACCGGTAAAACGTTGCTGGAATTATTGTTCGGACAGAAAACTCGAAAAAAACAAGCGGGCAAGAGCAACAACAACCGCAAACAAAGTAAGCCGCGTCGCGATGACTCACGCAATGAGAGCCGTGACAATAACTTCAATGAGAGCGACGATGATGACGAACCGCAAGAATTCTCTGAGCCTGGCGCCACTAACGGTACTGTAAAGTGGTTCAGCATTGATAAGGGCTTCGGTTTTATTGTGTTGGATAATGGCGACGAAGTATTTGTTCATCACCGTGGTATCAATGCTAAAGGTCGCCGGATCTTGCGTGAAGGTCAAGAGGTAACTCTGGATGTGGTTGAAGAAGATAAGGGCCCACAGGCTCAAAACGTGACTGTTATTAGTTAATCTGCCGCACCGATACACTAACTGCCGTTAAAGACCGATCTCTGCACAGAGGTCGGTCTTTTTTTATGCTTGTCTTTTTAGTGGTCTAAACTGAGTGTAAGTCGTCGACTTTTTATACACTCTTAAGGTTTCTACTATGGCCGATTACAAAGCACCTCTGCGCGATATTCGATTTTCTTTGATGGATGTATTGGGTTATGCCGACCACTGCGTGACAACCCCTAACTGCGCAGAGGCAAGTCCAGATATTGTCGATGCCATTTTGGAGGAAAGTGCCAAGTTTTGCGAGCAGGTGCTGGTGCCGCTGAATGCAGTAGGTGACATTGAGGGCTGCACTTTGGCCCATGGCCAAGTGTCCACGCCCACGGGCTTTAAAGAAGCCTATCAGCAGTACGTAGAGGCCGGCTGGCCCTCAATGACCCACCCCAAAAAAATAGGCGGCCAGGGTTTACCTCCGTCGTTGGGTACCATTTTGTCAGAGATAGCGGGTTCAGCGAATTGGTCTTGGGCCATGTATCCAGGCCTCTCTCATGGGGCTATGAACACCATTAATAGTCACGGCAGCGACCAACAAAAGCAGCTTTACTTGAGTAAGCTTATTGCTGGTACTTGGACTGGAACTATGTGTTTAACCGAGCCCCAGTGCGGCACCGATTTAAGTTTATTGCGCACCAAGGCCGAACCCCTAGAAGATGGCAGCTACTGCATTAGCGGCAACAAGATATTTATATCAGCTGGCGAACACGATATGGCCGAAAATATTGTCCATATAGTACTGGCGCGCCTGCCCAATGCACCCGAGGGAACCAAAGGTATTTCTTTGTTTATTGTGCCCAAATTTACGGCTGATGCCGAGGGTAATTTACTGCAGCGCAACGGCGTCAATTGTGGCGCGCTCGAGCACAAGATGGGTATTCATGGCAACGCCACTTGTGCACTAAACTTTGACGACGCCAAAGGCTATTTAATCGGCGGGGCCAATAACGGGCTGCGCTGCATGTTTACCTTTATGAACAATGCGCGTATTGGCACCGCGCTGCAGGGTTTAGCGCACACCGAGGTGGGGTTGCAGAAATCCCTCGAGTATAGCCGTGAACGCCTTGCTATGCGTGCCCTTACTGGCGCTAAAAATACCCGCGCTGCGGCTGACCCGATCATTGTTCATCCCGATGTGCGGCGTATGTTGTTGACCCAAAAAGCCTTTGCCGAGGGCAATCGCCTGTTGCTCTATTTCACCTCATTACAAGTGGATATTAGCGAAAATAGCGTGGATGAAACGATCAAAAAAGAAGCGCAAGATTTGCTTGCCTTGCTAACCCCTATAGCCAAAGCCTTTATCACCGAAACCGGTTGTGAGTCAGCCAATTTGGCGCTGCAGTGTTTCGGTGGCCACGGCTATATTCGTGAATGGGGGGTGGAGCAGAATGTTCGCGATGCGCGCATCGCCACCTTGTATGAAGGTACAACCGGCATTCAGGCACTTGACCTGTTAGGCCGCAAGGTGCTGATGACTCAGGGCGAAACACTAAAGCGGTTTACCAAAATTATGCATAAATTCTGCCAGGCCGAGTGCGATAACAAAAAGCTTAAAGAATTTATTAAACCCTTATCACAGCACTATAAAGAGTGGGGTGAGATGACGACTCGGCTTGGTTTTAAGGCGATGCGTAACCGCGATGAGGTGGGTGCCGCATCAGTAGATTATTTGATGTACTCGGGGTACGTGGCGCTTGCCTATTTTTGGGCGCGGGCCGCCCTAACGGCTCAAAACTCTATCAAAGAGGGTATTGAAGATAAGGCTTTTTATGAAGCTAAGATTCACACCGCTCGTTTTTACTTCGAGCGAATATTGCCGCGTACGCGAATGCATTTGGCGGCAATCGAATCGGGTAGCGATAACTTGATGGCCTTGGATGAAAAAGACTTCATCTTTATTTAGCGGGATGTTGCTATGAAAGATAAATATTATGATCGCAGTGTTATAGATGTGTTCGATGAAACCTGTGCTAAATACCCAGACAATAACGCATTCAGCTGCATGGGGCGCACGTTACGCTTTGCCGAAATTAATCGTCTTAGTGCAAAGTTTGCCGCCTATCTACAGACCCAGACGAATCTCCAGCCGGGGGACCGCATTGCCATGCAGATGCCTAATATTTTGCAATATCCGGTGGTGCTGTTCGGTGCTTTGCGCGCTGGTTTAGTGGTGGTTAATAGCAATCCGCTCTATACGCCGCGTGAAATTAAACACCAACTGGTGGATTCCGGCGCCAAGGCATTAGTGGTGTTGGCAAATGTAGCCGAGGCGGCGGCCTCGATACTGGATGAAACCGACGTTGAGCAAGTGATAGTGACAGAACTTGCCGATTTACATACGCCGCTAAAACGACTGCTGATTAACTATGTGGTCGATCATGTGAAAAAGCTGGTACCGCAGGTCCATTTTAAACAGCGCATATCCCTGCTCGAATGCCTGGCAGTGAACGGTAGCCATTTTGTCTCAGTGGAGCGCCAGCCTGAAGATATTGCGGTACTGCAATACACAGGGGGAACCACAGGCGTAGCAAAGGGCGCAATGCTTACCCATCGCAATCTAGTTGCCAATATGGTTCAGGTTAAGGCGCAGCTCAGTGATATTTTTCGTGAAGGTGAAGATTACTTTGTCGCGCCTTTGCCGCTTTATCATATTTATGCTTTTACCATTCATTGCATGTGCACTTTCAGTCAGGGCAGTCATACTTTATTGATTCCCAATCCGCGCGATATTAAAGCGTTTGTGGAGGCGCTAAAAGATCAGCCTTTTACCGGCTTTATAGGTCTGAATACCCTCTTTAATGCTCTTTGTCACAATGAAGGTTTTAAGCAATTGGATTTTTCCCACTTGCGCCTGACCTGCTCTGGAGGCATGGCGCTGACCCATGACGCATCATTGCTCTGGCAGCAGACGACCGGCAACCATATTTGTGAGGGCTATGGATTAACCGAGACTTCGCCTGTGGCATGTATTAATCCCTATAGCGCCATTCGTGATGGCTCTGTTGGCACACCGGTGCCAGATACAGAGGTGAAGCTAATGGATGCCTTTGGTGATGATGTGGCTAAGGGCGAGGTAGGGGAGCTTTGTATACGGGGCCCGCAAGTGATGAAGGGTTACTGGCGGCGTGAAGCGGAGACGCGCGAGGCTATAGATCTTGATGGCTGGTTCCGTACCGGAGACTTAGCCGAAATTCAGGCCGATGGCTATGTTCGAATAGTCGATCGTATTAAAGATATGATCATTGTGTCGGGGTTTAATGTTTATCCCAATGAAATTGAGGATATAGCCTGCTCGCATCCAGACGTATTAGAAGCCGCTGCCATTGGTATTGCAGATGCGGTTTCGGGTGAAGCAGTGAAGTTGTTTGTGGTTAAACAAAGTGAGAGTTTGACCGCTGCTATCTTGTTGAAGTTTTGTCGCGAAAATCTTACCGCCTATAAAATTCCACACACGATAGAGTTTCGAGATCAGCTGCCTAAAACTAACGTCGGTAAGGTTCTTAGGCGCTTACTCAAAGATAGTTAAGACAGTGCTTATAAGGCGGTTGATTGTTGCCTGTTAAGCAGGCACAGTCTGAGCTCTTCTTTAACGCTCAGACACGGAATCAGTTATGGATCTCTTAATAGTCTTACTCTCAAGCCCTTTGGTTTGGGTAGCCATTGTTCTACTTTACACTCTCAAACAGGGCATTCACTTTGTGCCACAAAATCGCGGCTATGTTATTTACACTTTGGGTAAATACGATAAAACGTTGAGCGCCGGTCTTAATTTTATTGTTCCGTTTGTGCAGCGGGTAGCCGCTGACCGAAATTTAAAAGAGCAGTCCCTTGATATTATGTCGCAGTCAGCCATCACCCGAGACAATATTACTCTTGGTATCGACGGCATTTTATTTATGAAAGTCACCGACGCGGCCGCCGCTACCAATAATATCAATGATTACAAAATGGCTGTGACACAGCTGGCAATGACCACTATGCGTAATGCTATAGGTTCGCTAGAACTGGATGAGTGTTTTCAAAATCGAGATTTAATTAACACTAAAATCCTCGGCGCTATGACCGAAGCTACCAGTCCTTGGGGGGTTATGGTTACTCGCTATGAAATTAAAGACATTATCCCACCGCAGTCGATTCGTGAAGATATGGAAAAGCAGATGACCGCTGAACGTGAAAAACGGTCGGTAATTTTGACTGCTGAAGGAGTTAAAACTGCCGCTATTACTGAGGCTGAGGGCCTTAAAGAAGCGCGAGTTCTCGACGCTCAAGCCGCCAAGGCAGAGCAGGTACTGGCTGCAGAGGCTTCCAAGCAAGCGCAAATATTGGAAGCCACCGGACAGGCCGAGGCGATACGCCTGGTGGCTGATGCCGATGCTGCCGCTATCGCAGTGGTCGGTGCTACCGCTGCCACCCCAGACGGCAAGCAGGCTGTGATTTTGAAACTGGCCGAGCAGTCAATTGCCGCTCATAAAGCGATTGCAGAAGAGGGCACAGTGGTGCTGACTGACGGCAAGACTGGCGACAATATTGCTAATACTGTGGCACAAGCTATAGCGGTATCTAGCGCCGTTAAGTTGTAAAGTATATTTAAAAGACACTTTAAAAGAGAAACGCATGGATATTGTGCAGTATTTTTCTAACAATCACGATCAGCTGTTGTATGTGATCGCCGGTTTAAGCTTCGTTGTAGAGTTAAGCGTAATGGGAATGGGTGGGCCGCTGTTGTTTTTTGCTGCGGCCAGTTTTATTACCGGTATTCTAGTCAGCATGGGTGTTATTTCCGGTTGGGAGGCCGAGGTGTTTACGGTGGGTGTTTTGACCGCTGCTATTGCCGCTCTGCTGTGGAAGCCGTTTAAACGCTTTCAAAACTCCGGTGGTCGATCGGATACTAGCAGCGACATGATTGGTTTAACCGTCCCTGTGAGTGCAGAAATCAGCCATAACGGAGGTTCTATTCGCTATTCAGGTATCAACTGGAAAGCACGCCTCGCTCTCGCCTCTGAAACTGCTATCGCGCCTGATGAACGCTGCGAAATTGTCGCGGTAGAGGGTAATGTGATGATAGTGAAAGCATTGTAGGCGTTATTAGAGGGTTAACAGGGCTAGCTAGCAACCTGTGGCACTCGTTAACGGTGTCCTTTAGTTAAAAACCGACCCGATTTTTAGGTCGGTTTTTTTGTGGGTGTCTATACTGAATGTATGGGAAAAAGTATAAAAACAGCGTTGGTTATGTCTGGTGGCGGTGCTCGCTCGGCCTATCAAGTGGGGGTACTAAAAGGTCTCGCGGAAATACTTCCCGCCGAGATGGAAAATCCTTTTCAAATTATTTGCGGCACTTCTGCAGGTGCTATAAATGCCGTTTCTCTCGCCGCTCAAACGGGCAGTTTTCAGCAGGCGGTTGCTGGATTAAGCGATGTCTGGGGAACGCTGACAGTGGATCAGGTTTATCGTTGTGAGTGTTTGGATTTACTCAAGGGCCTGGGTCGTTTGGGATTGTCACTATTTAATGAAGGGGTAGGGCGCAAGCAGCCATTGGCGCTGCTTGATAATTCTCCGCTGCGCCAGATGTTAGAGCGTAATATTAATCTCGATAATATTCAAACAGCGATAAGCACTGGTGCGATTAGCGCTGTCAGTGTTACTGCAATGGGTTATAGCTCGGGTGAATCGGTCAGTTTTTTTCAGGCCCCGACTGAGGTTCAAGGCTGGCGTCGGCACAGGCGATCGGGGGCACCAGGCACAATAACGTTGGATCATTTATTGGCCTCGTCGGCCATTCCCTTGCTGTTTCCCGCTGTGCCTATTTGTCGTGAGTATTTTGGGGATGGCGCCGTAAGGCAAGATGCACCCATAAGTCCAGCGCTGCATTTGGGGGCCGACAAGGTTTTTGTAATTGGAGTGAGTAGCAATCGTAATCCCCAGCATTGGGGGAAAAAACATCGGCCTACAAAGCACTCACCCTCTATGGGACAGATCACTGGGCATATATTTAACAGTGCCTTTGTCGATGGATTGGAGGGCGATATTGAGCACTTAGAGCGAGTTAACGAATTGTTGCGACGTGTACCCGAGGGTCAGCACGAGATTGGTGGCCATAAGTTGCGTCCAGTGGATACAATGATCGTCTCCCCCTCAGCCCCGTTGGACGTTATTGCAGGGCGCAAAATTCGCTACCTACCTAAAGCATTGCGTTTGGCACTGCGCGCTGTGGGTGCTACGGCCAAGGGCGGTGGTGCCACGGCCGCCAGCTACTTGCTGTTCGCACAGCCATTTATTCAGGAGTTAATTGACCTCGGTTATCAGGACACTATGTGGGACCGCGAAAAAGTAGAGCAGTTCTTTGAGCTTTAAGTGTGAGGTTCTCCAAGCTCACACTATAGCCTGAGAGGCATAACAACGAAAAAAATCAGTCCGAAAAAAGCCCTGAAATAAACATTCTCACTCACTGGCAATTTTAACCATAAAATCATCACAGCAGTTGCTGCTGGTATAACTAAAGGCTGTGAGCCTTTTGATTCTAAAGTTAATAATACCCTAGAGTTTACTTAGCTGATTTTTTACTACTGTTTAGGGCTGCGTCTATGCGCTAAGCAGTAAATGTTATTGTTAATCTCGCCGTAACTTATCGCTGACCGCAATTGGGTTGGGGTAGTTAAATATCACGATATAGCTTGAGACTAAGAATGTAATAATTGCTGTGGCCTGAATCAAGGTAGAAGCTTTCTCGCTGATAAGCATGTTCTCAATGGCTACAAACGCTATTAGCAGCGAAAATTCACTGATTTGTCCCAGTCGAAAACCAATATCCCAAGCCAGCTTGTTGTTTTCACTATGTCTGCGCAGTAAAAATCGAAAGGTGGCGGGTTTTAATGACAACATAATGGCGGCTAGCAAAAGAGTTGGAAACAGTACCGCACCCAGCATATCGAGATTAAAACGGGCGCC
>CEWR01159536.1_pt1 | contig 12203 bp, 11 predicted proteins | sample 356321 | NCBI WGS metagenome assembly CEWR01 (sample SAMEA2621551, study PRJEB7988) | marine metagenome | biome: marine biome (ENVO:00000447); feature: mesopelagic zone (ENVO:00000213); material: "saline water (ENVO:00002010), including plankton (ENVO:xxxxxxxx)" | depth 790 m
GAAATTAAATACATAGAGAAAATAAAAGGTACCGCTTCAAACAAAGTAATAGAAGCTCCAAAAAACAAGAGCAAATAAAAGAATAAAAAACTAAAAATTAAATAACGGAGCACCGAAAAAAGAAGCATTTTTAATTTTAAACCCATGGATAATTCTTTAAATATTTGGATCAATTTTTTAATTGTCAATCCTTTAAAAATTAATTGTTGACTTCTAAAAATATAGCCCAAAAGGAGTATAAATATGACCATTATGATTGTAAAAGTAATTTTGAAAATAATATTATCTATAGTAATTTTAAGATAATTATTTTCAAAAAGAATATATAATCCAATAATTCCCAAAACGGTTGTAATGAACATTTGAAAGGAATTATGAAACAAATTATATAGCATCACTTTTTTGCGTTGATGGCTTTCGAAATAATAAGCTTTTGCTCCATATTCTCCAATTCTATTGGGAGTTGCTAATGATACGGTTAAAGAAGCTAAACTTTGTTTTAAGGAGGTAAAAAAAGAAATGGGCATTATTTTTGAAACAATTGTTTTCCATTTAAGTATTTCAAAAAACCAATTTAAAATAGCTAAGCCAATAAAAATAAGACCCGGAAGAAGTGAATTTTTATCCAATACTTTTTTGGAAAACCCTGTCGTGTTTATGGTTTCGTTTTGAGATACTTTAAAATAGATATACACAAAAGTAAAAGTCAAGATTAAAACTTTAAGGGCAACCAAAAGATATTGTTTAGATTTGTGACTTAGTGCGAACATAAAAAGCTAAATTAGTGAATCTTTAATTTGAGATTTAAAAAATTAAATGAATTCTGATAAAATAATACTCGGTATTGATCCTGGAACAACTATTATGGGCTTTGGGCTGATAAAAGTGGTTAACAAAAAAATGCAATTTTTACAATTAAATGAACTTCAACTTCATAAATATGATGATCATTATTTAAAATTGAAATTAATTTTTGAACGTACCATCGAATTGATTGATACTTTTAAACCCGATGAAATTGCAATTGAAGCACCTTTTTTTGGTAAAAACGTGCAATCAATGCTTAAGCTAGGAAGAGCTCAAGGAGTTGCAATGGCTGCTGGCCTTTCTAGAGAAATTCCTATTACAGAATACGCTCCTAAAAAAATAAAAATGGCCATTACTGGTAATGGAAATGCCAGTAAAGAACAAGTAGCGAAAATGTTGCAGAGTTTATTGCAATTAAAAGAATTACCCAAAAACTTAGACAGTACAGACGGTTTGGCGGCAGCTGTTTGTCACTTTTATAATTCAGGGAAAATACAAGTTGGGAAAAATTACACCGGATGGTCCGCTTTTGTAAAACAAAACGAAGGACGTGTAAAAAAATAATAAATGCAGTATTTTATAAACAGTAAAAACTCCAGATTTAAATAAATGGCTGGAATCTATATTCATATCCCTTTCTGTAAACAAGCATGTTATTATTGTGATTTTCATTTTTCAACAAGTATTAAGAGAAAAGATGAATTATTAGCTGCTATTTGTAGTGAAATTCAATTGCGAAAAAGTGAAATTTCTGGTGCTATAAAAACCATTTACTTTGGTGGTGGGACCCCTTCATTATTAAATAAAGAGGAAATAGATTTACTGATAGCGGAAGTTTATAAAAATTTTGATGTTGAAGAAAATATAGAAATAACTTTAGAAGCCAATCCAGATGATCTTACTAAAGATAAGATATTTCAGCTTTCTGAAACAAAAATAAATCGATTGAGTATTGGGGTTCAATCTTTTTTTGAAGAAGATCTGAAACTCATGAATAGAGCACATTCTGAAAAGGAAGCTAAAGAATCTATCCTAGAAGCCAAACAGTATTTCGACAATATAAGTATTGATCTTATCTATGGAGTTCCAGGGATGAGTAATCAACGTTGGGAACAAAATTTAGAGGTAGCACTATCCTTGCAAGTGCCTCATATTTCGAGTTATGCCTTAACAGTTGAGCCAAAAACAGCCTTTGAATCTTTTATTAAAAAAGGTAAAATTTCTCCAACCTTAGACTCAGATTTTAAGGAGCAATACGAACTGCTTTTATCAACAATGAAGGAAGCAGGATTTGTAAATTATGAATTTTCAAGCTTTAGCAAAGAAGGCTATTTCTCGAAAAATAACACAGCATATTGGCAGGGTAAAACTTATTTAGGTGTAGGACCTTCTGCGCATTCATTTGATGGAAAATATAGGAGTTGGAATGTTTCTAACAATATTAGATACATTCAAAGTATTTCAGAAGAAAAGCTACCCATAGAAAGAGAATTACTCAGTGTAAAAGATCGCTATAATGAATATATTATGATCGGTTTACGTACTATGTGGGGCGTTTCACTTATTAAAATTGAAACTGACTTTGGAAAAAACTTTGTTCAGTATGCACTAAATCAAGCCCAAAAAGCGATAGAAGATGAGCTCGTTATACTAAAGGAGGATAACTTAACGATTAGTGAAAAAGGAAAGTTTTTAAGTGACGGTATTGCCAGTAACTTATTTATGGTCGAATAAAATGCTTATTTTTAAACCATGATTGCAACACTAGAAATTGATACTATTACAAAGAAGATTGATTTATCTAAGCCATTAGATATTTCAATTCCTTTAAATGCTTCACCTGAAAACCCTATAGCTTGGTATCTAAATGAGCCAAAAATAGCACCCGTAAAGGATGGCGATTGGATTGGGAAAGTGAGTGAAGGAGCTTCCGTAAATTTTAATACGATAGAATTTAACCCTCATGCACACGGAACTCATACCGAATGTATTGGTCATATTACTTCAGAATTTCATTCTATAAATAAAACTTTAAAAAATTTCTTTTTTCAAGCTGAATTAATCACGGTGATTCCAGATAAAAAAGGCGAAGATTTAGTGATTTCTAAAGAACAAATTAAAAATGCATTAAACGCAAATAGACCAGAGGCTTTAATAATTAGAACACTACCAAATGCTGATACTAAGAAATCTAAAAAATACTCAAACACCAATTGGGCTTATTTATTAGAAGAAGCGGCTGTGTATATAAAAGAAGTTGGGATAAAACATTTGTTAATAGATTTACCTTCGGTTGATAAAGAAAAAGACGAAGGAAAATTATTGGCGCATAAAGCTTTTTGGAGTTATCCTAAAGCACCAAGATTAGATGCTACGATCACTGAATTTATTTATGTTCCCTCAAGTATTGTAGATGGGGGTTATATATTGAATCTCCAGATAGCTTCATTTGAAAATGATGCAACGCCGAGCAAGCCAATATTATATGAAGTGATATGAATATAGAAGAGTTTAGAGATTATTGCTTGTCTAAAAAAGGAGTTACAGAATCTTTTCCCTTTAATGAACTAACCCTGGTTTTTAAAATAATGGGGAAAATGTTTGCCTTCTCTGGATTAGAAAATCAACCATTAAAGGCAAACTTAAAATGTGATCCAGAAAAAGCGATACTATTGCGCGAAGAATACGATGGACTGATTACTCCTGGATATCATATGAGTAAAGTACATTGGAATACGGTAGTATTAGAAATGAATATTCCTCACCAATTACTATTCGAATTAATAGACCATTCCTATGATTTGGTAGTTTCAAAACTGACTAAAAAGCTTAAATTAGAATTAGAAAAATTATAAATTCTGATCCCAAAATTATGGACATTATAACTCAACACTTAATTTTAAAAAAATATAGTACTTCAGATTTTGAAGATTTTTGCAAGGTTATTTGCAATGATGAGGTGATGCTTCATATTACTGGTAAAGGCCATACTAAACTTGTTGCAAAAGAAAAGTTTGATCTGCTTTTAAAAACCAATCAGGAACATGATTTTTATGGAATTTACAAGGTCGTTTTAAAAGAAACCAATAAAATGATTGGTTTTGCAAAAATCACACCATTTGAAAAAAAATGTATCGAAATAGGTTATGCCTTATTACCTCCATATTGGAGAATGGGATATACTATTGAAATGATAAAATCACTTAGCAAACACGGTTTAATATATTTTCCAGAAAAAAAATTGATGGCAATTGTTGATGAAGAAAATACAGCTTCTATTAAAGTTTTAGAAAAAAACGGATATCAAATCTATAAAAAAGAAAGCTTTAAAGGTTCACCTTGTTTGTTGTTAGCATATACTAGTTTATAAACTCTTTCCTAAATACTCTAGGAGAAGAACCGATGATCTGTTTGAACTTTCTATTAAAATTAGAGATGTTTTGAAATCCTGAAAGCTCTGCTATTTCTGCTATTGTTAATTCTTTATTTGTTTTTAATAGATTACAAGATTTCTCAACTCTTAATTCATTTAAAAAAGAAGTATAGGTTTTATTAGTACGCTTTTTAAAATACTTGCAGAAAGCATTTTTAGTCATTGCAGCTTCCTGAGAAATTGTTGTTAAAGAGATTTCTTTTTGAAAATTTGCAAGCGTATAATTGAAAACAGCACTCATCCGTTTACCTTCATTATCATTGAATTTTTTTAAAGAAACAAAAGAAGAAAGGGGTTTGCTTTTACTTTTAGTAATTAATTTTAATAAACTTAAAAACAAAATAAATCTCTCTATTTTCTTAGCTTGAAAAAGAGATTCAATTATAGAAAAAGGGGCTTTAGGAGTTTCTAATTTAAAGCCATTTTCAGCTTTTAAAAAAAATGACTGAAGTGGTTTTAATTCTTCAATTTCAAAAAAACCTTTACCGAAAGATTCTTTGGTAAAAAATAGAGTAAGCATATGAGATTCCTGTATAATTCCAATATCTGAATTAAAAACATGAGGTAAATTACTTCCAATAATAAAGAAATCTCCTTCCTTATATCTATTAACCGTGTTCCCAACTATTAATGAACCTTCTCCTTTTTTTATATAACTAATTTGATATTCTTCATGTTGATGTAATTGAGAATAAAACACTTCTTCTTTATCTTCTTGAAGGATTAAAGCATCTTTTTTGGGCTTAATAATAGTAAAAGGTAAAACTTTCATATTGATTGATAATTATTCAAAATAATAATAATATGCAATTATAAGGATAAAATAATATCATTATTAGATAAATGTGAATTAAAATTGTAGTGGTATTTCCAATTAATTTTAACAAAAAATATAATTTATGAAATTTCAATGGGAAGGTGTTATGCCAGCAGTTACTACTAAATTTACGAGTAAAGATACTTTGGATTTAGCGATGTTTTCAACCAACATAAAAGCACAAATAGATGCGGGAGTCCATGGGATTGTTTTAGGAGGAACTTTAGGGGAAGCAAGTACGCTAGAAGATTCTGAAAAGAGAACTTTAACTAAGGAAACAGTAAAGTTAGTGGAAGGTAAAATTCCTGTAATGATAAATATTGCCGAACAAACTACTAAAGGCGCAATTGCTGCTGCAAATAAAGCTGAAGAAGATGGAGCAAGTGGTTTAATGATGCTTCCGCCTATGCGTTATAGTGCAGGAGATCGAGAAGTAGTTGAGTATTTTAAAGCGGTAGCCAACAATAGTAGTCTGCCAATTATGGTTTATAACAACCCTGTAGATTATAAAACGGAAGTTACTTTAGATATGTTTGATGAGTTGTTGAAATGTGAAACCATACAAGCTGTCAAAGAATCTACCAGAGATATTTCTAATGTGACCAGAATTAAAAATCGTTTTGGCAATCGTTTAAAAATAATGACGGGAGTAGATACCTTAGCGTTGGAGAGTTTATTAATGGGAGCAAATGGATGGGTTGCAGGCTTAGTTTGTGCTTTTCCTAAAGAAACAGTTGCGATTTATGAACTTCAAAAAGTAGGAAAAATTAAAGAAGCACTTGAAATTTACAGATGGTTTTTACCCTTGTTAGAGTTAGATATTAATTCTAAATTAGTACAAAATATCAAATTAGCTGAAGTAGCTACTGGTATTGGAACTGAAAATTTAAGAGCACCTCGTTTACCGTTAGTAGGAACTGAAAGAGCTCATGTATTAAAAATTATTGAAGATGGTTTAAAAAACAGACCTCAATTACCAGATTATAAAAATTTATAATGTTAGAAATTAGACCCACTTGCGAGAATTGTAATAAAAAATTACCCTACAATTCTAATGAAGCAATGATTTGCACTTTTGAGTGTACTTTTTGTCGTGAGTGTGTGGATACTATTTTCAAAGAAATTTGCCCTAATTGTGGAGGGGACTTTACACAAAGACCCATTAGACCAAAAAAATTATTAGCTAAATACCCGGTTTCAAAACAACTAGTTTTTAAACCAGTAGATATAAATAAACACAAGAAATTAATAAATAAAAGAAAAATGATTACAGGTGAAAATCATATTGGGAATCAACGTTCTGCTTTAGGTGGAAAAACATACACAACGTTCAATCCAAAATTGAATATAGAAAACGATCCAATTTTTACAGAAGCAACTTCTGAAGAAATTAATCAAGCGGCTGAATTAGCAGCGGAAGCATTTAAATCTTTCAGTAAAAAAACGGGTTTAGAAAAAGCTAGCTTTTTAAGAACAATAGCTGATGAAATATTAGCAATGGGAGATGATTTGATTGCTATGTATCAATCTGAAACTGGTCTGCCAGAAGGAAGAGCAAAAGGAGAAAGAGGCAGAACCATGGGGCAGTTAACAAGTTTTGCTGCTATGTTGGAAGAAGGCTCTTGGGTAGAAGCAACACTTGATACTGCAGATTTAGATAGGAAACCAATTCCTAAACAGGACATCCGAAAAATGTTTGTTCCATTAGGACCTGTAGTAGTTTTTGGAGCTAGTAACTTTCCATTTGCTTATTCTACAGCAGGAGGAGATACAGCTTCAGCTTTAGCAGCAGGTTGTCCAGTTATTTGTAAATCTCATCCAATGCATGCAGGAACAGGTGAAATGGTTTCTGAAGCAATTATAAGAGCTGCTCAAAAAACCAATATGCCTAATGGAGTTTTTTCCAATTTAAATAGCGCTGGAATTGAAGTAGGGATTGAGTTAGTAACGCATCCAGATATAAAAGCAGTAGGGTTTACAGGCAGTATTCAGGGAGGAAGAGCCTTATATAATATTGCTGGACAAAGGGACGAACCAATACCGGTATTTGCCGAAATGGGAAGTATTAATCCGGTAGTATTATTACCAAAAACGACACAAAATAGAGGTGAAGCTTTAGCAAAAACATATGCTGGATCTATTACTTTAGGGTCAGGTCAGTTTTGTACCAACCCAGGTTTGATCCTAGGAATAAAAAGTGATTCTTTAACTAATTTTATAAATACACTTTCTGAAGAAATAGTAAAATTAGAACCTTCTTGTATGCTTCATCCGAATATAATTGGGAATTATGAAAGAAATAAACAAACAGCATTGCAACAAGAAGGACTAACAGTTAAAGCTAATTTTCAAGACGATGTTGCAGTTAATCATGCAAGACAAACAATTGTGACTGTTGAAGGAGCAACCTTTTTAAATAATATAACTTTGCATCAAGAGGTTTTTGGGCCTTTTTCTATGGTAGTCGTCTGTAAAGATGCAAACGAATTAGAAACGGTAATACATCATTTAGAAGGCCAGTTAACTGGAACTATTTTAGGAGAAGAAGAGGAGCTTCAAGATTTCCCTAAGGTAATTGATGCACTTCAAAATAGAGTAGGACGAATTATATTTAATGGTGTTCCAACAGGTGTTGAGGTTTGTCCTGCTATGCTACACGGTGGTCCTTATCCATCGTCTACAGATAGCCGTTTTACAGCAGTGGGAATTCATGCGGTTAAAAGATGGGTACGTCCATTTAGCTTTCAAAGTTGGCCAAACGAATTGCTTCCTAATGAATTAAAAAATGAAAACCCTTTAGGAATTACAAGATTTGTTGATGGTGAAAATTCAAAAGATAAAATCTAAATAATTATGAAACTCTTCCAACGTATCATTTTTTTGATATTTCTAGTTTTAATAAGTTGCTCTAAAAGTTCAGAAATTTCTAACTCAGAATTATTACAAACAATTATAGCTGAAATGGAAGAACGAAATGCTTACGATGAAGACCTATATCCATTAGGTTTATTTTCTAAAGAATATTTTAAAAATGAAGCAGAATATGCGAAAAAATTATTAGAAAAATTAAGTGAGCTTAATCCTTCAAAACTTTCAGAAACTGAATCAATATCATTGGAGTTATTGAAATTTAAATTGCAAGACACTATTGATTATTTTGATTTTGAAAGGTATTTAAATCCGCTTTTATCAGATTCTGGATTTCATAATAATTTTTCATTTATGGTACGGCCATTTCAGAATTATAATCAGGTGAAAAGTTATTTAACTAAACTAAATGCGATTCCTGATAGAGTGAATCAATTTCTGCCTTTATTAAGGGAAGGATTGGAAAAAGGAGTATCTCAACCAAGAGTAATATTTAATGGATATGAGTCTAGTTATAACGATTATATAGTTAGTGATTATAAGGATAGTTATTTTTACAAACCCTTTAATAGCTTACCAAGCACATTGTCAAAATCTCAAAAAGATTCTGTTTTAATTGCTGTTGAAGAAGCAATTACTAATAACGTAATTCCTCAATATAAAGTGGTTAAAGCATTCTTTGAAGACGAATATTATCCTAAAACAAGGAAGGCTATTGGAGTTTCTGAAACGCCTAACGGGAAAGAATACTATCAAAATAGAATCAATTTTTATACAACAAGCACACAGTATACATCAGATGATATTCATGCTATTGGTTTAAAAGAAGTAGCTCGAATTAAAACTGAAATGGAAAAAATAATTTCTGAATTAAATTTTCAAGGGAGTTTTTCAGAATTTTTAAATTTTCTACGAACAGACCCTCAATTTTATGCTACAACACCTGAACAATTATTGATGATAGCTAGAGATATGGCAAAAAGAGCAGATGAGCAATTACCAAGATTTTTTAAAACATTACCAAGAAAACCCTATGGTGTAGCAGCTGTGCCAGATGCAATTGCTCCAAAATATACAACAGGTAGGTATGTTGGAACTAGTAAAAACAGTACCGATCCAGGTTATTATTGGGTTAATACTTACGACCTGCCAAGTAGACCTCTTTATGTATTACCATCTTTAACGGTGCATGAAGCAGTGCCTGGGCATCATCTACAAGGATCTTTAAATTTAGAATTAGGAGATAGCATTCCTCAATTCAGAAAGGACACTTATTTATCCGCTTATGGAGAAGGATGGGGATTGTATTGTGAATTTTTAGCTGAAGAAATGGGAATGTATACGACTCCTTACGAACAATTTGGTAAGTTAACTTATGAAATGTGGCGCGCTTGTAGACTAGTAGTAGATACAGGAATACATGCAAAAGGTTGGACAAGAAATCAGGTAGTGAATTACATGTCTGAAAACACGGCGCTTTCTATTCATGAAATCAATACAGAAACGGATCGATATATTTCGTGGCCAGGGCAAGCACTGTCTTATAAAATTGGAGAGATTAAAATAAGAGAATTACGTAAAAAAGCAGAAACAGAACTAGGCAGCTCCTTTGATATACGGGAGTTTCATGAAGTAGTTCTAGAACAAGGAACCGTAACACTTTCCATTCTAGAACAAAGAGTCAATAATTATATTGAAAAAAATAAAGATGAGTAAAACCATTTTTAAATGTATAGATGCACATACCTGTGGCAACCCTGTGAGAGTTATAACAACGGGTCGTCCAGATCTTCAAGGTGCTTCAATGAGTGAAAAGCGACAACATTTTTTAAAGGAATACGATTGGATTCGTAAAGGATTAATGTTTGAACCTAGAGGCCATGATATGATGAGTGGGAGTTTCTTTTTTGAACCTCAATTTCCTGAAAATGACTTTGGGATCTTATTCATCGAAACCTCAGGTTGTTTGCCTATGTGTGGGCATGGGACGATTGGAGCGATTACCATTGCTATTGAAGAAGGAATCATAGTGCCATTAATTCCAGATAAAGTAAGAATGGAAACTCCTGCAGGATTAGTGGAGATAGATTATAAACAAACTAATGGGAAAGTAGAATGGGTGAAATTGAAAAACGTAAAGTCCTATTTAGCTGAAGAAAATCTAAGCATAGAATGTCCAGAATTAGGTGAGATTAATTTCGATGTATCCTATGGTGGAAATTATTATGCGATTGTTGATCCACAGAAAAACTTTAGTGGAGTTCATAATTTTACTGCTGGGAAACTAATTCAGTATTCCCAAATTGTAAGAAAACGGATCAATGAAAAATACCCAAATAGATTCATTCATCCAGAAAATGAAACCATTAGAGATGTAAGTCATATGTTATGGACAGGAAACCCTATTGACCCAAAATCTTCTGGCAGAAATGCCGTTTTTTATGGTGATAAAGCAATTGATAGAAGCCCTTGTGGTACGGGTACTTCAGCAAGAATGGCTCAGTTATATGCCAAGGAAAAGCTTAACAAAGGAGAAGAATTTATTCACGAAAGTTATATAGGCTCTACTTTTATTGGAAGGATAGAAGAAGAAACTACTTTAGAAGGTAAAAAAGCCATCATCCCAAGTATTCAAGGCTGGGCAAAAATTTATGGATATAATACCATTACAATTGATGAAGAGGATGATCCTTATGCTCACGGTTTTCAAGTAATATAAATGGAAAAAGAAGTTATTATTATTGGTGCAGGTATCATTGGATTATGTTCTGCTTATTATCTTCAAAAAGAAGGTCATAAAGTAACTGTTATTGATAAAAGTGATATTACCTCTGGAGCTTCTTTTGTAAATGCGGGATATATTACTCCAAGTCACATTATCCCTTTAGCAGCTCCTGGTATTATTACAAAAGGAATTAAGTGGATGTTTAATTCTGCTAGCCCATTTTATGTAAAACCTAGATTAGATAAAGATTTTTTGCAATGGTCATGGGCTTTTAAGAAATCAGCTTCGTTAAAAAAAGTTGAAAAAGCTATCCCAGTAATAAAACACATCAACCTATTTGGAAGAGATTTATATGAAGAAATAAAAGCTTCAGGAGATTTTAATTTCCATTATGAAAGAAAAGGACTGTTGATGTTATATAAAACAGATAAGGCAGGTGAAGAAGAATGGAAGGTGGGTCAGCGTGCGATAAAAGAAGGATTGAATGTTAAAAATATAACAGCAGATGAAGTTAGAAAAATGAACCCTGAGGCCAATATAGATTGTAAAGGCGCTGTTTATTTCGATTCAGATGCGCATATGACTCCCAAAGAGTTTATGACCGAAATGCATTCTTATTTAAAATTGAATGGAGTTACTTTTTATACCAATGAAGAAGTTAAAGATTTATCTGTTTCCGAAGGAAAAATTTCAGAAATTATAACCTCTGAAAGAACACTACAACCCGATGAGGTAGTATTAGCAGCAGGATCCTGGAGTCCATTACTCACTAAAAAATTGGGTATTACAATTCCAGTTCAGGCTGGAAAAGGCTATCGTATTGATGTGGAAAGAGAAACAGGAATCACAATTCCAGCCATACTAGTAGAAGCCAAAGTTGCAGTAACTCCTATGAATGGTTTTACTCGTTTTGCCGGAACTATGGAAATTGCAGGAATTAATGATAAAATATATCCAGTAAGAGTAAAAGCAATAAGTAAAGCTGCTTCAGATTATTACCAAGGATTTAAAATAAACCAGGAAGAATTAAATCAGGCAGATTGTGGATTACGTCCTTGTTCGCCTGACGGTTTACCTTACATTGGTAGAACTGAAAAATATAAAAATCTTACCATAGCAACAGGACATGCCATGATGGGTTGGAGTTTAGGCCCTTCCACAGGGAAGTTAGTCTCTGAAATACTTTCAGATAAAAAAACATCTTTAGATCTCCATCCATTTCACCCCGACAGGAAATTTTAATATTCGATACAAATCAGTACCCAATCTATTATTTATAAGAAATGAAAGAAAATATTATTATTTTAATCTCTAATGATATGAAACACGTCATATTGGATTAAATGTTCATGATGTAGCGTTCAATTCTCGTCCATTTCAAGCTGGATTGGTGTTAGCCTGTGAACCAGTAATTTATGTTCCAGAAGAGGCGGATTGATTGTCGTTTATAAAATGATTATTTACTTATCGTAATTGGCTTTAGGAATCACATTTACAAAATAAAAGATAAAAAAAATCCCTTCCGTTTTCACGGAAGGGATTTTATATTTAAT
>CEWR01155788.1_pt1 | contig 12187 bp, 10 predicted proteins | sample 356321 | NCBI WGS metagenome assembly CEWR01 (sample SAMEA2621551, study PRJEB7988) | marine metagenome | biome: marine biome (ENVO:00000447); feature: mesopelagic zone (ENVO:00000213); material: "saline water (ENVO:00002010), including plankton (ENVO:xxxxxxxx)" | depth 790 m
CACTACTAATCGACCTCCGGACTCTAGTAACAACTAACGACCGGAACAACTCTAACCAGCAATGATTCAAGCTAAACACCTTAGAAAATCCTACGGTGATACGACAGTCGTCGATGACATCAATCTGTCTGTTGCAGCAGGAGAACTTCTTGTTTTGCTGGGAGCATCAGGGTCAGGGAAAACGACAACACTGAAGATGCTTAACCGGTTAATTGAGCCAACTTCTGGACTTGTGCAATTCGCTGGAATTGATACGACCACTATCTCTCCTTACGAGCTACGACGTCAGATCGGCTACGTTTTTCAACAATCAGGACTATTCCCCCATATGACGGTCAGAAAAAACATCGGAGTCACACCGACTCTTCTTGGATGGCCTGACGACCGAATTACTGCACGCGTCGACGAGTTGATGGACTTGGTTGAACTCAGCTCTGAAATGGGCCACCGTTTCCCGCACGAACTTTCGGGGGGACAGCAACAACGCGTCGGGGTCGCACGCGCACTTGCAGCGAGTCCACGCGTAATGCTTCTAGATGAACCATTTGGATCTCTCGATGCACTCACACGAGAGCGTTTACAAGAATCATTTCTACGCATTCACAAGACTCTGTCTCTGACCACAATCTTGGTCACACACGACATGACCGAGGCATTGACGATGGGAGACCGAATCGGTGTCTTGCACAAAGGTACTCTATTGCAGGTCGCCTCACCACGCGAACTTCTGTCCCAACCTGTAGATGGGTACGTCGAACAGCTGATGAACGCACCACGCCGTCATGCTGCGATTATTGATGCCTTGGCTGACACCCTCCCAGGGAGACCAGAATCCTAGATGGCTGAGCAACTTGCGTTGCTACCAGAGTACCTAACGGCCCATCTACAACTGACTCTGATCGCGCTTGCATTCAGTATCCTCGTCAGCGTCCCCGTTGGTATTCTTGCTACACGCGTTCACTGGCTTGAACGGTTTGCATTGAGCCTTGCTAGCGTTGTGCAAACCATCCCGAGCCTAGCGCTACTTGCATTGATGGTGCCCGTGCTCTCCGCACTTGAATTACAAAGTATCGGTATCCTGCCGGCATTAATCGGATTGACTCTCTATGGAGTTCTTCCGATTCTTCGAAACACCATCACTGGACTCTCCGGTGTAGAACCACAAATAAAAGAAGCTGCACGTGGCGTTGGAATGACGCCTCGACAACAACTGATGACGGTCGAGCTTCCACTCGCGATGCCAGTGATTATTGCCGGCATCCGTACTGCAACTGTGTGGACTGTCGGTATCGCAACACTCTCAACTCCAATCGGCGCCACGAGCCTCGGCAATTACATTTTCAGTGGACTACAAACGCGTAACTACTCAGCGGTACTCGTTGGCTGCATCGCCGCGGCGGGTCTGGCGCTCAGCTTAGATGGCCTGGTGCGTAGCATCGAAACAAGTATCGCTAAACAATCCCGATGGAAGCTCGCCGCAACGCTCTCTTTTATCACAGTGTTATTTGCCTACGCGAGCGTTACCATGGTGCGGCCATTCGGCGAAGATACGCAACGTCCCATTATTATCGGGGCCAAGGCATTCACCGAACAGTACATCTTGAGCGAAGCTTTGTCTGAATGGATTGAACAAGAAACTGGCCGTAGCACGGCACTCGTGCAATCACTTGGCTCGATTGTTGCTTTCGATGCCCTCGATGAAGGCGACATCGATGTCTACGTTGACTACACAGGCACACTCTGGGCCAATGAAATGGCGCGCGGTCACGTGCAGGCTTCCCGTGCCGACGTGCTCAATGATGTCAGACAATTTCTTAAAACAGAACACGGTATCTCGCTAGCCGCCGTTCTCGGATTTGAAAACAGCTACGCACTGGCGGTTCGAACTCAAGATGCTCGTCGCCTTGGTCTACGGACCATCAGCGACCTCAAGCGTCACGCCTCTAATTTAACTATCGGTGGTGACTACGAATTCTTCGTACGCCCCGAGTGGGCCGAACTGCAAGATAAGTACAAGCTTCTATTTGACGGACAACGAACCATGGACCCCACATTAATGTACCAAGCAATCGCTACAGGTAATGTTGATGTCATTAGCGCCTTCTCATCCGATGGCCGTATTACTTCCTACGGCTTGGAAATACTCGAAGATGACCAAGGCGCCATCCCCCCATACGATGCGATTGTGCTGGTAGGTGCTCGCCTGGTAGAAGAAACACCTGACATCATTCGCGTACTCTCCAAACTAAACAATACAATCGACGCTGACCGAATGCGCGAACTAAACCTGCAGGTCGATGAACAAGGCAATTCACCACGGACCGCAGCGTTAGCCTACATTAACCAATTGCGCACAACTGTGACGGAGAGCCGATGAGTATTCTCAAGCTACTTGGACTATCAGGAGATACATCCTCTACAAATGAACAAAGTGACGATGGTGAATCGATCCGTCGTATCGCTAAAGAACTTGACGAACTTTCTGACGATCAAGCACTCCGCCTAGCAGCATTTGCTTACGTGCTTGGACGTGTGGCTCATGCTGATTCACATTTCAGTGAAGCGGAAACACAGAAAATGCAGGATATTGTGCAGCTGCTCGGACATATCCCTGAATCTCAGGCTGTACTTCTCGTTGAAATAGCGAAGCATCAGGTCAGACTTTTTGGGGGCACCGAGAATTTCTCCGTCAGTCGCCGTTTTCGAGAACTGTCAACACCTGAACAACGAATTGAACTGCTTGAATGCGTGTTTGCCGTCTCAGCAGCTGACGACTCTATTACTATGGTTGAAGAAAGACAGGCTCGACAAATTTCCAATGAACTTCGTCTAACTCATCAAGAGTTTATTCAAGCACGGTCTGCCTACGTCGACCACCTTGAGGCCCTGAAAGCATTAAGGGCGAGTCATTCCGGAGCCGGACAATAGCTAAGTGCTCTCTGCTGACCCAGGTGGATTAGCCCCCAACATCACGGCTACCCAACGGAATTCGTGGGTATTTTCCAGCGTAATCTTAATGACCATTGTTAGCGGCACAGAAAACAACATCCCGACTGGCCCCCACACCCATCCCCAAAACACTAGAGAAATGAAGACCACTAAGGTGGACAGACCGAGCCGATGCCCCATCAATGTCGGTTCGAGAAAACTACCGAACATAAGGTTTACGGCCAGATATCCACCCGCGATAACCAACGCAGAAACAGGGCCTAAATCTGGCTGAATGAGGGCTAATAAAACCGCCGGAACAGCAGCAAATATTGAACCAAGGGTCGGAATAAAGTTAAATATAAATGCGAGAAGCCCCCACGAGAGTGGAAAGTCTAACCCCATCAGAGCGACCCAAACACCAATAATCACGCCCGTCGCGGCACTAATCGCCGTTTTTGTTACGAGATAATTCTGAACTTGCGAAGCCATTCTCGTCATCGGACCAAACAAATCGTTTGCTTCGCCAAAAGCACTCTTTAACTTCGCGCCAAAACCTGCAGCTTCAAACAAAATAAATACAACCGTCAATAAAACGAGAAAACTATTTGACAATAAAGACCCAACGGCTCTCAATGCATCGCCAATCACACCTCCAACCAGGTCAAGCACAGCGGACGGAGCTAGTGCAGCGGTCAACTGGTCAGCGGGAACACCGTAGCGCTCAGCAAGAATCGTAATGGACGCAAATAACTCTTGCAGTCTCTCCTGGTAAGTCGGGGCGACAACTGAAAGCTGATTGAGTGATGTCGCCATCACACCAACCAAGATGCCAACGATTGACACCGCCGTCAGGATCGTCAACACCACCGCGATGGGTTTTGGTACACGATTACGCATCAGCCAATTCATCAACGGTACATTCACCACGGCAAGAAATACAGCGATCAGAAATGGCAGAATAATTGGAGCCGCTGCACGGAGTCCGGCAATGATCACAACTACACATGCCGCGACAAGCAGGAATCGTATGCCGGTGTCGCGGTGGCTGGATTCTACCGTCATGTCGCTTCAAACAGCGTAAGGGCGAAAGACAAAACTGATTCGATCCATGTGATCTACAATCCTCTAACCGGCCAAAGATCCGAATGAGCGTGCCTGTTCATGCTCATACTTTAAAAGAACTTTCAGTCCAAATACTCTCACCTTTACCCAGTCAGACACAACAATTTAGCCCTGTGACATTGAACGCAAATGCAGGAATGTGACCGTCGTAAAAAAAGCGGCCGGATGGCGAAGCGGTACCGGTCTATCGTAGTAGGCATCCTGGGATGCTATCCAAAAAAGTGCCCCCGTTCGCTCACGGGTGTCTCGATATGCCTGTAAGACTTCCTGTCGATTTATAACAGTCTTAGTCTTTGCCCGAGATGTGTTCATAAATCCATCACCCTGTCATATTACCGTCATCTTGCTGCGATAAGAACGATATTACCAAAATGCAATAGACACCAACTAAGCAGACTACTATCGCGACGGCCGGTATACTAGATTGATGTAAAGGGAGAACGAGAGCGATTCGTGCGCCATCCGCGGCGATGCGAAAGTGGCGGAATTGGCAGACGCGCCGGATTTAGGATCCGGTGGCCGCAAGGCCATGGGGGTTCAAGTCCCCCCTTTCGCACCAATCTCTCACATTTTAGTAACGGTGGCGCGGATCAGTCAGAACGTAACACGCGGTAAAGACCGTTTCGGCAAGTGACACCATAAATGAAGACAGATTTTACGAAAATCAGTGAGTGCCGGCAGGAATTAAGTGTAGAGATTCCGGCAGATACTGTCGAAAAAGCTATCGAGCGTCTTTCTAAAGGCTACGGGCGAACAGCAAAGATACCAGGGTTTCGCCCTGGAAAAGTACCGGCTCAGCTAATTCGTGCGCGCTTTCGGGAGCAATTGTTACATGATGCGGCTCAAGAACTCGTGCCTAAGGCTGTCGATGATGCCCTCGCGGCAAGCGCTCTAACACCCATTGCTACGCCTGACGTTCAAGATGTGAATATCAACGAAGGTCAACCTTTGACCTTCCGTGCAACTTTCGACACGTTACCCACAGTCGATCCGGGACGCTATGACGACTTCACACTCAGACAAACACCCGTGAGTATTGATGAAGACGCGGTGAATAAAGCGATGGACCAGCTACAGCTGCGTGCCTCCCGGCTAGATCCGATCGAAGGCCGTAACATTGAACACGGTGATACGGTAACTCTAGACCTTGAACGACGGCTCGTAAAACAGCCCATTGACTCAAACAACGATTCTTCTACCGAGCCCGAACAACACCGCGATATATCGGTAGAGATTGGTCATGCGTCCAATCCGCCTGGATTCGACGAAGAGCTCATTGGACTGAAAGTAGGTGATACGAGCTCATTCACCATAGCATTCCCTGAAGACTATGAAGTCTCATCGTTTGCTGGAGCAAAGGCTGCTTACGAAATCGAAGTTAAGCAGCTCCGCCTGAGAGTCCTGCCTGTCCTCGACGATGATTTCGCCAAACAAGCAGGAGACTTCGAGAACCTGGCAGCATTACGAGCAAAAGTCGAAACTGATCTCAACCAACAAGCCGAGACCGAAGCCAAGAACGATGTCCGACAAGACCTGCTTCGACAACTTGCGGGCCGGCTCACTACTGATGTACCAGAAGCACTTATCCTGCAAGAAATCGAGCGACGCGTCGAACAGCTTGCGAGGCACATGATGAACCAAAATATCGATCCTCGCGAAGCGAACATCGACTGGAACGCTTTTCGAGAGCAACAGCGTGTTGCGGCAACCGACGCCGTCAGAAGCACGTTGATGCTGGATGCGATAGTTTCCCGAGAGGAGGTTAACCTTACGGATGAGGACATCACGCAGGAAATCGAACACCAAGCGGAAGCCAGTGGGCGCGCGCCATCAGCCGTCCGTGCTTTCATCGAAAAAGATGGCAGCATCGATCGGCTCCGTTCTGGTCTAGAAAGAGAAAAAGCCATCGATCTATTGTTGTCGCGTTCGACGATTGTTACTGCATGAGGCTGAACTACTGATGCACCATAACCACCAAGTCTTTCTTGACACCGGTACGACCAGAGGTAATGAGTGACCAATAAACCTGAAGTCAAATCGCAGTTAGTTCCGATGGTAGTCGAGCAGACTAACCGAGGGGAACGCGCGTACGACATTTACTCACGTCTACTAAAAGACAGCATCATTTTTATCGGGTCGCCTATTGATGATGGTCTCGCAAACCTCGTAATTGCTCAAATGCTCTTCCTTGAAGCCGAGGATCCTGACCGCGACATCATGCTGTACATCAATAGCCCTGGTGGTGTTATTTCTGATGGACTCGCGATTTATGACACTATGCAGTTCATCAAACCAGACGTACAAACAACCTGCATAGGCCAAGCGGCATCAATGGCGGCAATCTTGCTTGCGGCCGGAGCCCCAAAAAAGCGTTTCTCACTACCGAATTCAAGGATAGTAATTCACCAACCACTGATGACTGGGCTCGGCGGTCAAGCGACCGATATTGACATTCATGCTAGAGAAATTCTGCGCACGCGTGAGCGATTAAACGAGATCCTGTCACACCACACCGGGCAGTCACTCGAGCAGATCGGCAAGGACACAGAAAGGGACCACATCATGAATGCCGAGCAGAGCCACGAATACGGTATTATTGATGATGTCATTCGCGAACGCGCGTAGCGTAAGCAGCCGGGAAACCCATGAGCCAAAAGAGCGACGCCGACGACAACCTCCGTTGTTCATTCTGCAACAAAGATCAAAACGACGTTCGTAAGCTCATCGCTGGGCCAACCGTTTTCATCTGTGATGAGTGCGTCGACGTCTGCAACGACATCATTGCGGACGACAACCGAGTCGAAAACAAATCACAACTTAGTAAGAATCTACCCATACCAGCTGAAATCGATAAGTTCCTCGGCGACTATGTTATCGGCCAGGAAGCTACCAAGAAGAAACTGGCTGTCGCTGTTTACAATCATTACAAGCGGATAGAAATACAGAAACAATCAAAAAGCCGCCACGACACAGAACTTACGAAATCTAATATCTTACTGATTGGCCCGACCGGCACCGGTAAAACATTGCTAGCGCAGACACTCGCCCGCTTGTTGTCGGTACCGTTCACGATCGTTGACGCAACGACGCTCACCGAAGCAGGGTACGTCGGAGAAGACGTTGAAAATATTATTCTCAAGCTACTTCAGGCAGCCGACGGAGATATTGAAAAGGCCCAACGAGGCATTATTTATATCGACGAAATCGACAAAATCTGTCGTAAAGACGAAAACCCCTCAATTACCAGAGACGTCTCTGGTGAGGGCGTTCAACAAGCACTGCTAAAGATACTTGAGGGCACGGTTGCGAATGTCCCACCCCAGGGTGGAAGAAAACACCCTCACCAAGAATTCTTCCAGGTCGATACCACCAATGTCCTTTTTATTTGTGGTGGCGCGTTTGTCGGGCTTGACAAAATGATTCAGCGACGTCTCAGGCAAAAGACGCTAGGGTTCCGTGCCAATATCAAATCGTCGAGCCAGGCAAATGTTGGATCTATTCTTCAAGACGTCGAGCCGGAGGATCTCATTCAGTACGGCCTTATCCCAGAGTTTGTTGGTCGACTACCGGTTCAAGGAACACTGCACGAACTCGATCGTGAAGCGTTAGTAAAAATATTGGTCACACCGCGCAACGCCATCACACGACAGTACCAAACGTTATTCGAATACGAAAACGTGAAGCTTCGCTTCACCGATGACGCGCTCGAGGCAATTGCTGAAGCGGCTCTCAAACGCAAGCTCGGAGCACGCGGACTTCGCATGATAATCGAAGAGCTTATGCTCGATGTCATGTACAAATTACCACAGAATAAAAAAGTGTCTGAGTGCGTGATTACGCGCGAGGCAGTCTTAACCAAGGACAAACCAATTACCCTCATTGAAAAAGCTGGATAACCGATACGAAACGCGGACTGCATGGAATCTTACGACACTCTCCCCATCGTACCACTACGTGACGTCGTGGTATTTCCACACATGATGATGCCCTTTGTTATAGGGAGACCATCCTCAACACGCGCGCTTGAACATGCGTTATCTCAAGACAAACGTATCTTTCTAGCAGCACAAAAAGACGCTGCTAATGACGACCCAAACTCGAACGATATATATACGATGGGATGTGTGGCTAACATCGTACAAAGCCTTCGCCTCCCTGATGGGAATGTGAAGGTTTTGGTTGAGGGTGTCGAACGTGCTCGCACAATTGAATGGAAAGAAGACAAAGGTTTCTCTCGTGTCGTCGCCAAAATAATTGATACTCCAACTGAGGCAAGTGAGGAAACAGAAGGCACCATGAGCAACGTGGTGTCTCTATTTGAACAGTATGTCAAGCTATCCAACAATCTTCAATATGACGCGATGATAGCGGCTGTCCGAGTAGACGACCCAAGTAAACTCGGCGACACAATCGCCGCCCATCTGGTCGTTGGAGTTGAAGAAAAACAAAACCTACTCGAAATCATCTCGCCACTTGAACGGCTCACACGCATTGCAAGCATCCTTAAAACTGAAGTCGACAAACTACAGGTAGACGGCCGAGTCCAATCACGAGTTAAAAAACAGATGGAAAAGGCGCAAAAGGAGTACTACCTAAACGAAAAGATGAAAGCGATTCAAAACGAATTGGGTCGTAAGGAAGACCGCGGTGATGAGGCCGATGACCTACGGAAAAAAATCGAAGAATGTAAGATGCCTAGCGAGGCTGAGGAAAAAGCAATCCTCGAACTCAAACGACTAGAATCGATGCCACCGATGTCTGCAGAGGCAACCGTGTCGAGAAACTATCTCGACTGGTTAATTGCAGTACCGTGGTTTAAGCGGTCTCGAGAAAGCCGAAAACTTGAGCGGGCACAACTAATACTTAACGAAGACCATTACGGTCTTGACAAAATCAAAGAACGTATTTTGGAATTCTTAGCCGTTCGATCTTTGGTTAAAAAACCGAAAGGAACCATACTCACACTGACCGGCCCGCCTGGAGTAGGAAAAACTTCTCTTGCAAAATCCATCGCACGTGCCACTAACAGAAAGTTTGTCAGACTCTCTCTAGGTGGTGTGAGAGATGAAGCAGAGATACGAGGGCATCGCCGTACTTACATAGGGGCATTCCCAGGCCAGATCATTCAAATGATGAAAAAAGCTGGCACGATTAATCCCGTCTTCCTGTTAGACGAGATCGATAAAATGTCAATGGACTTTCGCGGAGACCCCTCTGCTGCTTTGCTTGAAGTTCTTGATCCGGAACAAAACAACACATTTCTTGACCATTATCTCGATGCGGAATATGACCTTTCTCATGTGATGTTCATCTGTACCGCAAACGTCCTCCATACGGTTCCTCAGGCACTACGAGATCGAATGGAAGTACTCGCACTCTCGGGTTACACAGAAAATGAAAAAGTGGAGATCGGAAAACGGTTTTTAGCCCCCAAAGTATTAAAGGGCACTGGCCTCACAGAAAACAATGTGACTTTTACCGATGATGCCTACGAGACAGTCATCCGTCGTTATACCCGCGAAGCCGGGGTTCGAAGTTTAGAACGGGAAATCTCATCCATCTGTCGAAAGATTGCCAGAAAAGTTGTAGCTGAAGGCAAGGGTTACCAAATCGAAGTAACCGGAGACCAGGTCAACAACTACCTCGGTATACCGAAATACCGACCGACCATGGCCGAAAAAGAGAACGAAATCGGAATTGCAACCGGCCTCGCATGGACTGAAGCTGGTGGTGAGCTACTGTTTACCGAGTCCACACTAATGCCAGGCAAAGGGCGCCTAACATTAACTGGGAAACTTGGTGACGTAATGCAGGAATCCGCTCAAGCCGCTATGAGCTATGTGCGGGCCAAAGCCGAAGAATTTGGTATACCGAAAGAATTCAACAAGGAAACTGATATTCACGTACATGTCCCTGAAGGCGCTATCCCGAAAGATGGACCATCTGCAGGTATAACAATCACGACCGCGTTGGTATCAGCACTCACTCGTATTCCTACGAGAAGCGATGTCGCAATGACGGGCGAAATTACTTTGCGTGGAAAAGTACTTCCCATCGGCGGCCTTAAAGAAAAGGTGTTGGCCGCACATCGTGCCAATCTAAAAACAATCATTCTTCCAAGAGATAATGAGAAGGATCTCGCAGATATCCCAGACGCCGTTCTCAAGTCTCTTGACTTCTGCATGGTTGATACGATGGATGAGGTTCTCAAGATTGCCCTTGAAAAACCAACTGGGCCGCCGCTCGCTGCTAATGCCGAAGACGCCGAGACAATTACCGACGAACAAGTCACTCATTAACTATCCTGACTTGAACAGACTTTCGTATCCGTTCAAGTATTCCAAATCCCGGTGAAGATCTCACACGCCGACTTTCTTACAAGCGTCCCAGCGAACGGCCGTTTACCAGACGACCTGGGACCAACAGTAGCGATGGTAGGACGTTCGAATGTTGGAAAGTCCAGCCTTATTAATGCTCTTACGGGACAAACAATTGCCAGGGCAGGCGCGAAGCCTGGGACGACCAGGCTCATCAATATTTACAGTGTCGGGCTATCTTGGACGTCGCGACAAAAACCGATTCGGATGACTTTCGCCGATCTACCAGGATACGGCTTTACTCGAGGTGGCCTAAAAACACGACTTGAATTCGATGCGATGACTGAAGAGTTTTTCAATCAATTCTCCCAACAGAACACTTCCAACAACAACAAGGTCACAAATTGGCTTTCAGGAATCATTCTGGTTCTCGATGGTCGACATCCTGGACTTAAAATTGACTTAGCTACCTACGAATGGCTTGAAGACAATCAGCTGTCAACGATTGCCGTAACGACTAAAAATGATCGAATGACTCGAAACGAACAAGCCAAAACCAACAAACAGCATGCGATAGCCCTTGGTCGAACGGCCATCGCATCGTCTAGTCGTAGTGGTCTCGGAATTAGAGAAATCTGGACGTCGATTAAAGGCTTGATATAATAGTTGTTTGATTCATTTTCTGAGGAGCATTTTGTGAGAGCTGGTATTCACCCAGATTACCATGAGGTTCAGGCGCGCTGCGCGTGCGGTGCATCATGGACGACTTATTCAACAAAATCTAAACTTAAACTTGAGATCTGCTCAAGCTGCCATCCATTCTTTACCGGTCGCCAGAAGCTTGTTGACACCGAAGGCCGTGTCGAACGCTTCACTAAGAAATACGGAAAAGTGACTGTCGAAGGCAGAAAAAAGCAACAGCGTGTCCAGCGCTAATTGCTAGCCGAAAGTCCTTATCGACTAGCGAATCTGGTATTTCGTTCGAGCTGGATCATGATATTTTCTGGCCAGCGACTTTTACCTAAAAGAGGGACCGTGATTGACACCCGTCAACTGTGACGCATGCTCCACTGATCCAGCTAGCCCGTTCTGATGCAAGAAACGCTACTACCGAGCCAACCTCATCCGCATGACCAAATCTTCCGAAGGGAAGATTATCCCGAACGAATACCTTCATACCTTCAGGATCTTCCTGCTGGCGACGATGCCATGAGCCACCGGGAAATGAAATTGACCCTGGGGCCACACTGTTGACGCGGATACTGTCAGCGGCCAGCTGCTGAGCTAACGACTTCGCCAAACTGATCTCTGCTGATTTAACAGCGTTGTACGTCATCCGCCCGCCAGACTCCCTCCCCCATATCGAAGCAATCATGATAATTACTCCTCCACCTCTTTTTCGAAGGTAAGGAACAGCAAGGCGAGAGGCACGGATCGCAGGAAATAGCGTATTTTCAAGCGCAGCATTCCACTCTGCGTCACTAGTGTCGACAATGCCGCTTCCTCCTGCTTGTCCAACATTGTTTACTAACACATCAAGTCCACCAAACTTTTCGACTGCCTGTTCAATCACATGACTTACGCCGTCACCCGTAGACAAATCTGCCTGTACTACTAATACTCGGTCATCAGATACCGATTCTCGAAGTTGATTTGCGGCAAGCTCTAATCGCTCCTTGTTTCGAGCACAAATCACTACACTGCATCCTTCGTTGAGCAGTGCGCGTGCGGACGCGTATCCGAGCCCTCGGCTTGAACCTGTAATCACCGCGATCTTCCCATTTAATTCAAGATCCAACGCTTGTCTCCCTCTCTCT
>CEWR01042673.1_pt1 | contig 12182 bp, 5 predicted proteins | sample 356321 | NCBI WGS metagenome assembly CEWR01 (sample SAMEA2621551, study PRJEB7988) | marine metagenome | biome: marine biome (ENVO:00000447); feature: mesopelagic zone (ENVO:00000213); material: "saline water (ENVO:00002010), including plankton (ENVO:xxxxxxxx)" | depth 790 m
TTCTTGAGCCTCATTGCACCATATCTCGACTGGCGACATACCCGGTTCATCATTGGGTATTGATCGAAGATCAAAACGGCCACCTGTGCCTCCATCTTTAACCAACTCAGGTAGCGCATTAGATAAACCTCCAGCGCCTACATCATGAATAAAAGCAATGGGGTTAACGTCGCCCAACTGCCAGCAAGAATCGATAACCTCTTGGCAACGCCGCTCAATTTCTGGATTTTGTCGCTGCACAGAAGCGAAATCTAGATCTGCTGAGCTAGTGCCTGTTGCCATTGATGATGCTGCGCCACCCCCGAGCCCAATCAACATGGCCGGGCCACCTAAGACAATTAATTGCGCACCTGGCTCGAATTCAGGTTTATCCACATGATCTTCGCGAATATTCCCATAGCCTCCAGCAATCATAATTGGCTTATGGTATCCGCGACGCTCTCCCGCAAAATCCATTTCAAAGGTTCTAAAATAACCACAAATATTGGGTCTGCCAAATTCATTGTTAAAAGCAGCCCCGCCAACTGGCCCTTCAATCATTATTTCTAACGCTGATACGATACGATCAGGCTTGCCATAGTCCTGCTCCCAAGGCTGCATAAAATCAGGAATCTGTAAGTTAGACACAGTAAAGCCCACCAGCCCGACCTTAGGTTTAGACCCTCGACCAACGGCACCCTCATCGCGGATCTCACCGCCCGAACCGGTACCAGCACCTGCATAAGGAGCAATAGCCGTCGGATGATTGTGCGTCTCAACCTTCATCAACAAATGAACGGGCTCGTGACTATAGCCATAGTTACGCGTTACGGGGTCAGGATAAAATCGACCGCCTGAAGTGCCAGCCACAACGGCGGCATTATCAGAATACGCTGACAACACATTGTCTCCATTAACTGCATTTGTATTCCGAATCATGCCAAATAACGAATGCTGCTGATCTACGCCATCGATAGTCCAGCTCGCATTAAAAATTTTGTGGCGGCAATGCTCTGAATTTGCCTGCGCAAACATCATTAATTCAGCATCAGATGGGTTGCGCTTCAGATCACTAAAGTTAGCCACTAGATAATCTATTTCATCATCAGCTAGCGCTAAACCCAAACTGACATTGGCGACGGTTAATGCATTTGAACCACCATTGACAACGTCAACAACACTAACTGGTGCCGGCAGATTATTACTAAACAGAGCACGGGCCTGCTCTAACTCGCCGAAAACCGACTCTACCATCCTGTCGCGAAGTAACTCTCCTAAGCCTGTAAGTTGCTGCTCTGACAACGGCGTTGACGCTTCAATATAATAAGCAGTACCTCGCTCCAACCGAATAATGGTTTGTAGCCCGCAATTGTGGGCGATATCAGTCGCTTTACTGGACCACGGTGAAATAGTTCCGGGACGAGGTGCCACGAGAAGTAATTGACCCCTTTTATCAGCCTTTTGCTGACTAGGGCCATAAGTCAAGAGCGCTTCTAAGGTTATCGTTTCTGCTGGTGTCAGCGGTTTACACAGCTCAGCAAAATGAACATATTCCGCACAAACTGATTGAATAGAAGCATCGGACTCGCGTAGCTTTGTTAATAATTTTTCTCGCCGAAATGGCGAAAGAGAGGGTGCACCGCTAAGGATCATCATGGATGTTGGTCTCAAAATCATCAAGGTTGGAAGGCGCGTATTCTAGCCGAAAACTCTCGTCTTTGGCAGATAGAATTTGCTAAACCATGTACAATATTTTTGTGACGGAATTAACAACCACCGCAATAACTAATAAATAGTTCGGAGCAAGTTAATCAAAGCTATGCGGCAACTATCTAAAAAAGTAAAAAGAGCACGCAACCGAATACTCCTGATCGCCATGGCATTGGGGCTAATTCTATATATCTCCAGCAGCAGGCAAATGTCTGATTTGGAGCGAATTCAAAGTATAGGATATTTAACAATGCTTACAGCTCCAGGCCCTACCACCTATTTTATTGATGGCCGGGGTGAAAATGGTTTTGAGTATATTATTGCAAAGGAATTTGCCAAAAGCCTTAATGTTGAGTTAAAGGTCCAGCCAAAAATAAGTCTTCGTAATCTGTTACTCGCCATAGGTGGGCCGCAGGGTGAATTTGCCGCATCAAATTTAGTCAAGACTGAGTTGCGCAGCGCGTCTCTACGCTTTTCTGATTCTTACTTGGACGTCACTCAACATTTACTTTACCGCCGCGGTGATACTAGGCCTAGATCACTCGAGGAGCTAGATGGAGATCTCCTTGTTATCACCAGCTCATCTCATAGCGAGCGGCTCAAAGTCCTGAAAAAAACAGTTCCCTCTTTAATGTGGCGAGAGCAAGAGGATATAGAAATGCATGATTTGATGAGGATGGTTGATAACGGAGATATCGATTATGCAGTAGTCGATTCCTTGGCCTATTTAGTCAATCGCCATATTTATCCAAACGCCGGACTCGCTTTTGATATCTCAAGGCCAGAAGCAATGGCATGGGCCTTTCCTTCGCATAGCGATGGTACGCTTATTGCCGCGGCTAATGCGTTTTTAGAGGCCTACATTTCCAGCGGTGCAATGGCTACGTTAGAATCACAATTGCTGTCTCAAAGCAAAAACTTTTCTGTTGCCGACTCAACAAGGCTTGGGGAGTTGGTCGCGAATCGTCTTCCACGCTATGAAGCATTATTTCGTGAAGCCGGCGCAAAATATAGCTTGGACTGGCAACTTTTGGCCGCAGTCGCTTATCAAGAATCTCATTGGAATCCGAAGGCTAAGTCGCCAACAGGTGTTCGGGGGTTGATGATGTTAACACTGGACACAGCACGCGAAATGAAAGTCTCTAATCGTCTGGATGCCCTACAAAGCCTGGAGGGCGGTGCAGGCTATTTAATTAAACTCAGACAGAGATTGCCCCCTAGAATCACCGAACCTGATCGGACTCTATTTGCTTTGGCTGCCTATAATGTCGGGTTTGGTCATTTGGAAGACGCGCGCATTTTGACCCAACGCAACGGGAAAAGCCCCGATTCATGGTCAGATGTTCGTCAGTTTCTACCTCTTTTAAGTAAGAAACAGTTTTACTCAAAAAGTAAGCATGGTTATGCGCGAGGTGCCGAACCTGTTTTGTACGTTGACAACATTCAATATTATCAACATTACCTGCAACTATACTCACTAGCGAAGCAAGAAGAATCGCCAAAAGACCAGGCGGATAGTGCTGCAAAAACAGATTGGCAACAAAGCAACTTGCCCTCTATTTAGGTATTTAGGGATCTCTTTTGACGAAAAAAGTCGCTAATCATAGTGCTACACTGCTCCTCAAGTATCCCCCCATCCCAAACTATAGAATGGTTGTAGGGACCTTTTTCCATCAATTGGAGCTGGCTTTTCAAGGCACCCGCTCGAGGCTCTAATGCCCCAAAAACAATGCGCTTAATACGCGCATGAACCATTGCCCCAACGCACATAGTGCAGGGCTCAATGGTGACATAAAGCTCACAACCGGTTAATCGATAGTTATTTAATTTTGCGCAAGCCTGCCTGATAGCCACAATTTCTGCGTGCGCGCTAGGATCACAACTGGATATAGGCTGATTGTAGCCTTCACCCACAATCTGGCCGTCATAAACAATTACCGCACCGACAGGAACCTCACCGCAGTCAGCAGCGCAACGACCAAGCTCTAGAGCCCTCTCCATAAATAAACTATCTATATTCAACGTTGTATCCATTTACTGTATTTTGGATAAAGTTCGGTTTACATAACCCACGAACGCATGATGCCACCATTCAACATAAATAGCGTACTCCGATATTAACGTAATACTAGACGCTTTTTTAACCTCAGTAACCCCGTAGATATCTGATTAGCCATTAGGAGGAGGGGTGCCAATCCGTACTCCTCTTTTTATGAACTAAATTATTTAATTCCCCTACTTTGATCATGGCATTGTCAATCTTCACTAAATAAAGTCACCCTCGGCAGTATTCGCTAACGCTTCGGACGCACTTAAAGCTACTCACTTTTAATTAAATTAGCGAAACAATTCAACCTTTAAACAATTCAGTAATCACTGTCATACACCATATATATATTAATGCTATTTAGTCTTTATTTGTTTATTTATAAGGAATTTTTTACTCAAGTTAAGTAATGTTTTAGACATAAATATCGGCGTACATTTGATGTCTTTAAATAATGAATAAAGTGCTATTCATTATTAAGTGAAATTAACTAGATTTTCTTGTAAGGTGCAATTGGTAGAGTTTCGTTAGACATCAAATTTTTATCATTCTAAGTACTTCTGCCTTACTTTTTAATAAACTATCTCGGGAAATAAAATGATTATAAAAAACTTTAAAACCACCGCCATTGCTGCGGCGGTCATTGCAGGTAGCACCATGTTGCCAAGCAATGCACTGTTTGCGCAAGAAATGGTAGAGGAAATTGTCACAACAGGTACTCGTGCAAAAGCGCGATCAACCACAGACACTGTAGCGCCTGTTGATGTTATCAGTAGCGCGACATTACTCAATCAAGGTGATATGGATGTAGCGAACTTGCTGCGCAACGCCGTACCATCATTCTCAGTTAACGATCAACCTATTAGTGACGCAGCCACCTTAGTTCGGCCGTTTCAGCTTCGCGGCATGGCCCCAGACCACACGTTGATTCTGGTGAATGGCAAGCGTCGTCATCGCGGCAGTGTAATCGTTTGGTCCGCCGGCGGTATTTCTGACGGCTCTCATGGTCCAGATGCGTCCACGATGCCAGGTATGGCATTAAAGAGCGTTGAGGTTTTGCGTGATGGTGCATCCGCACTTTATGGATCTGATGCGCTTTCTGGTGTTATAAACTTCAAACTTAAGGATGCTAGCGAAGGTGGTTCAGCTCAAATTCGGTTCGGCGAGTATGGCGAAGGCGATGGCCAAATGGCTTATTTTGCTGGCAACATCGGCATGGAGCTAGGCGCTAATGGTTTTGCCAATGCTACATTGGAATATGGTTCTTCCGATGAAACTGTTCGTTCAGTTCAGCGAAACGATGCTGCAGGCTTAATCGCTGCAGGTTTCCCGGTAGCTGACCCTGCGCAGAAATGGGGTCGTCCTTTTGTTGATAACGATCTTAAATTGGTGGTTAATTTTGGTAACCAGCTAACGGAAAATGTTGAGCTTTACGGTTACGCAAACTATGCGAGCAAAGATGTTGATGGTGGGTTTTACTTCCGTAATCCATTAACGCGTGGCGGTGTATACGCTAAAGATGGCATGCTTCTAGTTGGAGATACCACTGGCGATATGTCAGGTAACTGCGACCAGTATGCGGTTGACTCTTCTGATCCAACAAGCACAGTACTGGCCTCAGCAATAGCTGGACTAAAAGCCGATGATAACTGCTTTAACTTCAATGAGACTATTCCTGGCGGTTTCACGCCTAGATTTGGTGGCACAGTAACTGACATAGCCTTTATGATGGGACTCAGAGGCGAACTAGCCAATGGTCTTGGATGGGACGTAAGCGCGTACCGCGGTGAGAACGAAGGTGACTTCTTCATAAACAACACAGTTAATGCAAGCTTGGGTGCCAACACGCCACGCGACTTTGATCCCGGTCTATATCGTCAAACAGACACCAACTTCAACGCTGACTTTAATTACGTTGTAAACGAAACAATCAATGTTGCATTTGGTGCTGAATATCGTACTGAAGAGTTCACCATTGGTGCAGGGCAAGAAGAGTCCTATATTGACGGTGGTCTAGGAACGCAAGGATTTAGTACTTCAACTAATGGTTTCCCGGGATTCTCTCCAGATATCTCAGGGTCGTTTGATCGTTCAAACTATGCGGTGTATGTAGACTCTGAATGGGATGTTAGTGAAGACTTATTAGTCGCTGCGGCTCTTCGTTTTGAAGACTTCGATGGTTTCGGAACAACAACCAATTACAAGTTAGGAGCAAACTACAGTCTGGGTGAGAACCTGGGTGTAAGAGCAACTCTGAGTACAGGCTTTAAAGCACCGACTTCAGGTCAAATCAACGCATCTAACATATCAACGTTGTTTGACACCGACGCTGGTGTTCTCGTTAACAAGGGTACTATTCCAGTAGGTAACCCTGTCGCTGCTTTCGCAGGCGCTGTGCCACTCCAACCTGAAGAGTCAGAAAACTTTACACTTGGTTTCTATGGCTCGGTTGGGGAAATTGACTTTACTGTTGACTACTTTAGCATTGATGTTGACGACCGTCTGACAGTGTCAAAGGATTTCGAACTTACCGCAGCGGATATTGCAACTTTGACTGCAACTGGGGTTTCAGGGGCGGATGACATTGCTAAATTTAGATTCTTTACCAATGATTTTGACACCGGCACCACTGGTTTTGACGTTGTATTGTCAACTAGCACTGATTGGATGAACGGTACCACTATGTGGAACCTAGCCTACAACAACACTACAACTGAGGTCACTTCTCGCGGTGAATACATTGACGCTAAAAGAGAGAAAGAGATTGAAGAAATGTCTCCAGATACACGTTATAACGTATCTGCGAACCATATGATGGATAACTGGCGTTTCCTTGCTAGAGCTTCTTACTTTGGTGACTGGTATGATTCTAACCAGGAGCTAGTATATTCAGGTGAGTATGTTGTTGACTTAGAACTAGCTTACACCATCAACGATAACTCTTCAGTTATGGTTGGTGGAAACAATGTGTTTGACGAAGCTGGTGACAAGTTACATGACGGAGCAGCTGGAGCAGGCAATGTTTACAGTGAATTTGCTCCTATGGGCTTTAGTGGTGCATTTTGGTATGCCAAGTACAGCTACAACTTCTAATCAACTGAATATGAGTTAATTAGAATATTAAGTCAGCGCAATACGGTCGACTTAAGTTAAATAAAAAGGGATGCCAAATGGCATCCCTTTTTTTATTCCTACTTTTTACGGCCTTCCCTAACGGCATAACAGCGCACGCTCCGCTCTTCCGATAAAATCAACCTTAGTGCTGAAAAATCCATGTCCAAGTAGCGGTAACCGCATGTTAAGTAAAAAAGCACGCTTGCTGCGATGCTTAAATCCATGATGACCTCTAAGAAGACCCAAAAATTAATGCTTTATTGGATAGACTCTAGTTATATATGCATAGAGCTCTCAGGTACCCTGCCGATCGGTGCGATTTTGTAGATATCAGATTTCACTTTGAAAAAAGTAAAATCTGATATTTTAAGTCCTCCAGCCCCACTTTTTAATCAACTATCTCGGGAAATAAAATGATTATTAAAAACTTTAAAACTACCGCCATTGCTGCGGCAGTCATTGCAGGTAGCACCATGCTACCGAGCACTGCGCTGTTTGCACAAGAAATGGTAGAAGAAATCATCACTCTTGGCGCACGTGCTAAAGCACGTTCAGCAACTGACTCAGTAGCACCAGTTGATGTGATTAATGCATCAGAGCTAGCCAACCAAGGTGATGTTGATATTACTAACCTATTGCGTAACTCTGTTCCATCGTACTACGTCAGCGATCAACCGATTAGTGACGCAGGTACAATGGTTCGTCCGCAGGGCCTTCGTGGCATGGCAGCTGACCACACGTTGGTTTTAGTCAATGGCAAACGTCGTCACCGCTCTTCAGTTATTCTTTGGGCTGCTGGCGGTATTTCAGACGGTGCACAGGGTCCTGACACATCTGTATTCCCAACTGCTGCCATTAAAACAGTTGAGGTTCTTCGTGATGGTGCTGCATCTCAATACGGTTCAGATGCATTAGCCGGTGTTATCAACTTTAACCTAAAAGATGCAAGCGAAGGCGGCAGTATTTCGGTTAAAGCTGGTCAATATGGTGAGGGCGACGGAGACATGCAGTACGTTTCAGGCAACTTTGGTTTACCACTTGGTGCTAACGGCTTTGTTAATACTACATTCGAAATTGGTTCTTTAGGCGATACTAACCGCGCAGTTCAGCGTGCAGATGCGGCTGGCCTAGTTGCAGATGGATACACAAACGTTCCAAATCCTGCAATGATATGGGGTCGTCCGAAAGTTGACGATGACATGAAGCTATTTGTTAATTTTGGTGCAGATTTGGGCAACAATACTGAAATGTATGGTTACGCTAACTCTACTACTAAAAAGATCGATGGTGGATTCTACTTCCGTAACCCGACCAACCGTGGTGGTGTATATGGTAATGGATCAACACTTCTTATCGGTGATATGGACGGTGTTGGCGTTGGTACTGATTGTCCTGTAGTGACATTAGATGGCAACACTCCAGATCCAGTTGCTATGGCTCTGGTCGCTGCAGATCCAAATTGCTTCTCTTTCCAAGAAACTATTCCTGGCGGCTTTACTCCACGATTTGGTGGCACCATGACTGATCAAGCAATGTTGTTTGGTTTAAGAGGTGAGATGGCTAATGGAGTTGGTTGGGATGTAAGCAGCTACTATGGCAAGAACGAAGCTGACTTCTTCATTAACAACACTGTTAATGCAAGTATGGGCCCTAACTCGCCACGTGACTTCGATCCTGGTCTTTATCGCCAAGTAGAAACTTCATTAAATGCTGACTTCACTTATGCTATGAGTGACGCTGTTAGTTTGGCATTCGGTGCAGAATACCGTAATGAAGAGTTTACTATTGGTGCAGGCGATTCTGCCTCATCTACTGCCGGTGTTCTTGCGAATCAAGGGTTCAGCCTTTCTAGCAATGGTTTCCCTGGTTTTGCGAAAGCTATTTCTGGCGTATTTGACCGTAGTAACACTGCCGTTTATGTAGAAGCCGATTGGCAAGCTTCAGATGACTTAGTAGTCGTTGCTGCACTACGGTTCGAAGACTTTGATGATTTCGGTACTACGACTAACTACAAGTTGGGCGCTAACTACAGCATCACCGACACTACGGGCGTTCGTGGAACCTTTAGTACTGGATTTAAAGCGCCTACCCCAGGACAGTCAAATGCGTCTAACATTTCTACTACAATCGACAATGCTACAGGTAAGTTAGTCAATAAGGGTGTTATCCCTGCGACTAGTCCTGTTGCCTTAGTTTACGGTGGTAAGCAGTTGCAGCCAGAAGATTCAGAAAACATGACCTTCGGTATTTATACTACTGTTGGTGAGTTCGAAATCACTCTGGATTACTTCTCAATTGACGTTAATGACCGATTGAACTTCTCCAAAGATGTTAACTTATCTGCGGCTGACATTGCTCAGTTGATAGCCGATAACGTTCCTGGTGCTGGCGATATGTCGAAGTTCCGTTTCTACACTAACGACTTTGATACTACTACTGATGGATTCGATTTAGTCGTATCAACAAGCACTGATTGGATGGGCGGTTCTACCGATTGGAATCTAGCTTACAATCAGACTAATACTGACGTAACTAATCGTGGTGTTACTATTGATGATGAGCGTGAGAAGCGTATCGAACAAATGACTCCAGATACTCGTTGGAACTTGTCTGCTAATCACATGATGGGTGATTGGAGAATGCTTGCCCGCATCAGCTACTACGGTGACTGGTATGACAGTGGTGAAGGATTTGTATATCCTGGCGAGAGTGTTGTTGATTTAGAGCTAGCGTATAACATCAATGACAATTCATCAGTCATGTTCGGTGGTAATAACGTACTTGATGAGGCAGGTGATACTCTGCATAACATCAATGATTACGGTAACCTTTACAGCACACAAGCTCCTATGGGCTTCAGTGGTGCATTTTGGTATGCCAAGTATAGCTATAACTTCTAAGCGGCTCTTTATGAGTTAATTAGATTTAAAGGTCTGAGTAAAATTGGACTTGAAAGACCTTAAAAGGGATGCCGTATGGCATCCCTTTTTTTATGCACATCAGTTTAAGAATGAAAATAATACGTACTGAAATATACTTTTATACCAGTTTATTACCAACTAATGGGCATTTTCCATATGCGAATAAAACATTATTTACTATATCAATCAATTATTTAACGAATAGATTCAATTCATATTTAGATGCCTCTCTCCGCTACTCTACAGTTTATCCGGATAGTTAATGCCGGTAAATTTATAGTTAAAACGTTACGGCCGCGACATCAACGGCCATTCTAGATAAATTTTCTTTAGGGGATAATTATGAAAACTAAAAATATTTTGACAATAAATGTAATTGCGCAAGCACTGCTTGTCGGTGGTATCGCGTTACCTGCGAGCGCTGCAACGACTGCAACCTTAGAAGAGGTTGTTGTGGTAGGTTCTCGCGGAGCACCTCGCTCTGTGGGCGACTCACCAGTTCCTGTCGATGTAATAAGCTCAGAGGAACTTGGTAGAGCCGGTAGCAACGACTTGATGATGCAGCTTCAAGCCGCTGTTCCTTCATTAAATGTCCATTTACAACCTATTAGTGATGCGGCAAGTATGATTCGCCCCGCTAACCTTCGTGGCTTATCCTCAGACAGCACTTTAATCATGGTGAACGGTAAGCGTCGTCACCGTGCATCTGTTATCGCCTTCCAAGGCGGTGGTGTGAATGATGGTTCTCAAGGTGCCGATATTTCAGTGATCCCAAGCATCGCTCTTAAGTCCGTAGAAGTTTTGCGTGACGGTGCGGCGGCTCAATACGGCTCTGATGCTGTTGCTGGTGTAATCAACTTTGTATTGGATGATTCTTCTGAAGGTGGAAGTTTGACTGTCAAACAAGGCGAATACCAAGCTGGTGACGGAGCAACCACCGTTATTGCAGGAAAAATGGGTATGTCTCTAACCGATGATGGCTTCATGAATGTTAGCTTTCAAATGAAAGAGAATGATGCGACATCACGAAGCATGCAACGTCCAGATGCGCAGGCTCTCATTGACGCTGGAAACTCGGCAGTAACTTTACCTGCACAGATTTGGGGCGCACCAATCATCGATGATGATGTTACTTTCTTCTTTAACTCCGGATTGGATCTTGGTGATGGAAGTCGCGTCTATGCTTTTGGTAACTACTCTGAACGCGATATAGATGGCGGTTTTTACTACCGTAATCCAGATGGCCGTGGTGGTGTGTTTACTAAAGGTGATGGTAGTCGTTTAATTGCGGATGTTACCGGTGATATGTCAGGCAACTGCCCAACAGCACTCGCGCCATCTGACTATGCGGGCAGAGATGCCGTCATAGCCGACCCAAACTGCTACATTCTTAACCAAGCAGCTCCTGGTGGCTACACACCTCGCTTTACAGGCAATATCACTGACAGCTCTTTCACCATGGGTCGAAGTGGCGAGATTGCAGCAGGGCCAATGTCTGGTACTGCTTATGATGTAAGTGGTTCGGTGGGTCGTAATGAATCTTCGTTTGGTTTGAATAATACATTCAACCCATCGATGGGTCCTGACTCTCCACGTAACTTTAAAACAGGCAGTTACATTCAGTTAGCGAAGACCTTCAATATTGATATGTCGAAGGAATACGGATCTACGCTTGTCGCTTATGGTGCCGAATGGCGCGAGACAACATTCTCAGTCCTTTCAGGTGAGGAGTCCTCGTGGAAAGCTGGAAAATATGCTACTCAAGGCTTCAATGTAGGCTCACACGGCTTTGCCGGTTTCTCTCCTGACTCAGCGGGCGCATTTTCTCGCCGTAACTACGCGGTCTATGGTGATGTTTCAAACCAAGTGACTGATGCGTTATTTGTTCAGGGTGCCATTCGCTATGAAGACTATAGCAGCGGAATTGATACCACTAACTATAAACTCGCGTTTAACTACAGATTGAGTGATAACGTAGCACTTCGTGGATCACATAGCACAGGGTTCCGAGCGCCTACACAGGGGCAAGCGAATGTGGTCAATACTCAAACTACACTGGTTAATGGTCAATTGACTCAGGCGCAAACGCTTCCAGGCTTTAAGTTAGGTACAGGTCAATTACAGCCAGAGGAATCTACCAGCTTTGCATTGGGTATAGTGGCTACTTTGGGTGAAGTTGAGATAACTGCAGATTGGTTCAACATTGAAGTGGACGATCGTATCGCTCTCACAAGTAATGCTGCACCAACGGATGCTCAGCGCGCCGCAATGGGGGCTGCTGGGATTCCTAATCCAGAGTTGATCGGTGAAGTTAACTACTTTACTAATGATTTCAACACTGACACTTCTGGGCTTGATATCGTAGCAACCTACGGTGCCGATCTTTGGGGTGGAAGCACTGAATTCAGCGC
>CEWR01105472.1_pt1 | contig 12157 bp, 9 predicted proteins | sample 356321 | NCBI WGS metagenome assembly CEWR01 (sample SAMEA2621551, study PRJEB7988) | marine metagenome | biome: marine biome (ENVO:00000447); feature: mesopelagic zone (ENVO:00000213); material: "saline water (ENVO:00002010), including plankton (ENVO:xxxxxxxx)" | depth 790 m
AGCTGATCTCGGATTCCGGAATCAGTAGTCAGTCAAAGAAGAGCAATGGGGTTGAATTGAGAGTGGACTCGGCGAAGGCAGAAGCTCGTGGACCGAAGATGCGAGCTAGGGCACTATGGCTTACGGTGCTGGGGCTGGCTCTCTATGGCTGGACAATTGGAACACCTATAGCGGAAGCCCAGGTCATCAGAGGTACGATCCGTGATGCTGGGACCGCAGAGCCTGTCATGCTTGCGTACGTTGGCCTGCTTGCGCCGGGACGGGAACTCGTAGTTGCGGGCCTCGCGGATAGATACGGCAGCTTTTCACTGCATGCACCAGCCGCGGGTTCGTACTTTCTTTACGTAGCGAGGATGGGTTACAAATCCGTTATCGACGGCCTCTTCGAGGTAGGCGAAGACGGCGTGTTCGAGTTGCAGGTCGGTCTCACGCCTGCAGCGATTGATCTAGAGGACCTCGTCGTCGAAGCCGAAGAACGGAAGAGTAAGCTGGAGTTGGTCGGTTTCTTGGAGAGAGCCGCAATAGGAAGAGGTACTTTTCTCATCGGGGAGGATATCCAGGCGATAGCGCTGGATAAGATTACGGATGCGTTTCGGAATATCCCTGGTCTTGACGTTGTTACAAGCAGGCCGTTCGTGGGGCCCGAGTCTATGCGTAATCCTGAGATTCGTATCCGACGTGGAGGTGGGGAGTGCTCGCCAACGCTCTACGTGGATGGCGCGATTATGGCACTGGGGAGCCAAAGACCTGAAAGCGGTCCTGATCGAATCCAGAGAGGAGTGCGACCGGATGACTTTGTGACGCCAGCATCAGTGGAAGCTGTGGAGATCTATGTCAGACCTTCCGAAACCCCATTACAGTACGAAGCCCGCGGCAGGTGTGGGGTGGTGCTGATCTGGACTTACGTTCGCTGAAACACTTGTAAGTTACTTCTCTATCAGCACTCCGCTATTGGGCAGCCTTCCCTTGATTGTCCGCTGACGACAATCATCCAAATCGAGATCGGGATGAGGAACAAGGCAGCTATGATGCCTGAAGTTCGGTTAGGATCTAGGTCCCTGACCAAGATTGCGCTTACATCTTCGAGTGAAAATTCCCTGGCCTGAGAGATTTCTGGCGTGTCAGAGTTCTTGGCGATCCCAGTTATGATGAGCGACTCTTCGGTCCATTGCAGATCATCGATCTGATCAAATTCTACCCTTTCGGCGTTCTCTCCTTCACCTAAGACCACTCCATACACATCTGTGTCCCCGCGTTCGGCGGGTTCAGGGACAGGGAGAGCAAAGGTGGTAAAACAACCTGCAAGGAAGGGTAGCACGAGCGCGACGATGAGACCGGGCCTGGGCTTTTTCATGAATGCTTGGGTTCGGTAAAGTTTAGGGTTTCTGATGCGTGTGCTTGACTGAAAATATCTACTATCGGCTTCGAGCATGGCAACCGGCTGCAGCAAACCCGCCTGTTGACCTGTTAGCTCACGGGTCCAGCGTCGAGCTCTGTTCGTCCTTCACCCACTTCTACAGTTCGTTCGCTGTTAAGTGCCTCATCGGTACTCCACACCGTGAGCGTGTAAGAGCCTGGAGGCACATCCGAGAGAGTAAACTCTCCATCTAAGTTGGCGAAGACCGTGTAGGGTGTTGGTGAAGCAAACACAAACGCAGTCATGCCGGGGTGTACATCGCATCTTACATCGTAGCCACCCGATTCATCGAATGTGTACTGTGCGCTTTCAGTTGGGTCTGTATCTACGTTCAGCACCATAGCATCGGTCGCGATCTGCCGCAGATTAACGTTATGGGCGAGACTTTCGCTGTTGGTGAAGGTTACGCTCTGGCCCATTCCTATCAGGAGAATGCTCGGAGAAAAGACGAGCCCAAATTGGTCGATCATGGGATTAGGGTCGAAGACTGGGGCACTATTGTCCTCCCCAGATGCAGGCGACAGCATGACGACAGAGGGGATGCCACCGGCAGCTGCGGGGGCCTGCCCGAAGACGACACCAGCTGCGCTGGCTGGCAGGGTGTCATCCGTTGCGCCTTCTGTCTCCGGTGACGTGCCAGTACACCCTAGGACCAGGACAGCTGACAATACGGTATTGAATCGTGAGGTCATCTCTAGAGCTCCACGCCTGCTTTAACTTCAGAAAAGAGTGCACTAACCAGATGTCGTTTGAGAGATTTCATCTTCAGTTGCTTCCAGGTTCTGCTGCGTTGAAGGACAATCATTGTACAGGCATATCGAGTGCTTGCTTGAGGACTGCCACGACTTCTTCGTCTAGATCGTCGATGTCACGGAGCATCCAGAGCAGGTAGTCGGGGCTTGTCTGAGCGATTTCGGAGAGCTTCCGTCCCTTATTCTTACCTTTTATGAAGACTCTTTCTTCGGGAGGTCCACTAAACCATAAGTCTATCCCAGTCCGAAAAGGTCTGATCTCATCACAATAATTATGTAGTCCCTCGACATCCTGAGGTATGTGAGGGTATCGCTCGAGTTGTGCGCTAAGCACGGCTGCAGTTGTGCGGATATCACCGAGCGCCTGATGTGCTTCCTCATGTGTCCTTCCGAGGTAGAACTGGGCTGCCGCGGAAAGATCTCTTGGCTCTTCACGGTGGAAGATGTTCTGCATATCAATTAGCCGACGGTTGCGGACCTCGAGGTTAATCCCACATCGCTTGAATTCCGCGACCAGCATATGTAGGTCAAAACCTCGTATATTGAAGCCTGCCAGATCCGCATCTTCAATGAGGGCGGCCAGGCTCTTCGCCCGCAAACAGAATGTTGGTTCGTTCGCGACATCTTGGTCCGTTATACCGTGAATAGCGGTAACTTCAGCCGGAATCGGTACGCCCGGATTAAATCGGCGCACGCGCTCGATAACGTCTCCTTGGGGCGTGACTTTGATTAGTGCCAGTTCCACAATGCAATCGTTTTTGACATCGAGGCCAGTGGTCTCAAGGTCAAAAAAGACCAGGGGGCGGTCGAGTTCTAGAGGTAGATGCATAGCAAGGCCAAGTTAGTCAGGTAATTCAAAGAGGACTACAGTACTAAGATCATGAGTGAATCGATGAAAGCAGTGGTTATCACGCAGCCGGGAGGGGTTGAGGTACTTGAGTTACGGGATGTAGAGCGCCCGACTCCTGGCGGGACGGACATCCTGGTCCGTGTGGCTTCTTCTGGATTGAATCGTGCAGATCTGCTCCAGCGCCGTGGGCTTTACCCTCCACCACGAGGGTATCCTGAAGACATCCCTGGTCTCGAATATTCAGGTGTAATTGAGACTATAGGTGAGGAGGTCGATACCCTTGCTGTCGGTCAAGCGGTGATGGGTATTACCGGTGGAGGTGCATACGCTGAGTACGTGGTCGTTCCAGCGGCGACTGCAGTAAGGATACCCCATGGCTTGGATCCGGTCGAAGCCGGTGCTATTCCAGAAGTTTTTATGACTGCTTATGACGCCGTGTTTCTTCAGGAGGGGCTTTGCATGGATGAGAGCCTTCTGGTCCACGCAGTAGGAAGCGGCGTTGGCACTGCAACACTCCAGCTAGCTCTCCGAGTTGGAGCTGTCGTGATCGGGACATCTCGAACCGAAGCAAAACTAGCGGCTGCGGCAGCACTTGGGTTGGAGCACAAAGTCTTAGGAGATGAAGTCTGGCCAAATAGGGTGCTCGAGATCACTGATGGATTGGGCGTTAACGTGATTCTTGATCTTGTTGGCGGGGCATACCTCAAGGGTAACCAGAAGGTGCTTGCTAGCCGGGGACGTCACATTGTGGTTGGTGTACCCGCTGGGGCTAAGGCGGAAATTGACTTGCGATCTCTGATGGTCCGACGAGGCTCAATTCGGGGAACGACGTTGCGAGATCGTCCACACAATGAAAAGGTGGATCTTGCTCGCGCTTTTGAGCTGGAGGTGTTGCCAGGCTTCGAGATGGGTGAGTTGAAGTCTGTGGTTGATTGTGCATTCCCGGCAGGTGAAGCACAGGCCGCGCATAGATATATGGAAGAGAACCGGAATTTCGGGAAAATCTTGCTAACATGGTGAGTAGGTAAGGGTTCCCTATCTGTCGGTAATCTCTCCCTGGAAACCCAGAGCTTCCAGTACTAGTTCGGCTTGCTGGGCCGCATGATCCGTAGCCTTTCCTTCAGCTGGGCTCGCGCGTTCCGGGCGCGCTACATAAGCGAGAGGCAAGTCTCGCGGTACGATTGTACGTAGGCGTGGCCCGACGAATGTAAGCGCGCCCATATTGCGGGGTTCTTCCTGCATCCAGAAGACTTTCTCGAGGTTGGGATAGCGCATGAGAAGTTCCTCTAGGGCAGTTTCAGGAAATGGGTATAAGAGCTCCATTCTAGCGATTGCCGTCGAGTTGGCTTCGGTACGCCTCGGGTGTCCCTGCACATCGTAAAAGACCTTTCCAGTGCAGAGTATGAGCCGTTTGACCTGACTGTGATCCTCGATTGTTGTGTCCTCGATTACCTGCCTAAACCCACCCTCAAGAAGCTCGGATACCTTGGATGAAGCCATACCATGCCGTAGCAGGCTTTTGGGGGTCATCACGATCATGGGCCGCTCGGGTCGCCGGAGGGCCTGACGGCGGAGTAGATGGAAGTACTGAGCGGGAGTAGTCGGGTAGGTGACCCGCATGTTGCCTTCGGCACACAGCTGCAGAAACCGCTCAATTCGAGCGCTTGAGTGCTCTGGCCCCTGACCTTCATAGCCGTGTGGGAGCAGAAGCGTCAATCGTGAGTATTGCCCCCACTTCGTGAGTCCAGATGAAAGAAACTGGTCAATCATAACCTGGCCTACGTTCACAAAGTCGCCGAATTGAGCTTCCCAAAGCACAACATCGCTGTCTGCACCAACTGAGTAGCCATACTCGAATCCAATGACGGCTGTTTCAGTGAGCGGAGAGTTGTAGACTTCTAGGCGAGTGCCTGATACCTGATCGAGTGGCGTGCAGACAGCTCCGGTCTTTACGTCGTGCAAGACCATATGCCTGTGGCTGAATGTTCCACGCTGGGTATCCTGTCCGGTAAGCCGAATCGGGATGCCTTCTTTCAGCAGTGATCCAAGGGCAAGTATCTCAGCGTGTCCCCAATCAAGCGAATAGGCAGGCGAGAAGTTGTCAGTCCTTGGTTCAAGTTGGCGCCAGAGTTTTGGATGAGGAGTGAAATCGTCCGGGAATTGGACTGTCGCCGCGTTGATTTCTGCGAGTGTCTTGAATGGAACACCGGTATCACGGGGGACTACCGGCACCTCGCGCTCATCATCCGGAGTATCATCGGAGACTGGCTCGTACTCGCGAACTCTGTCCTGAGCTTTCCTAAGTTTGCTCGCTATTGCATCCTGTATGGCACTGGCTTCTTCCTGAGATATAGTGGCTTCAGTAGCAAGCTGATCAGCGTAAATCGCTCGCACTGTCGGATGATTCGCGATGTTCTCGTACTCTAGGGGTTGAGTGTACGCGGGTTCGTCTCCCTCATTGTGTCCGTAGCGTCGATAGCCAACTAGGTCGATCACAAAATCATCCTCAAAATGTGATCGGTATGCGGCAGCTAAGCGCACTGCTGCTAGACAAGCCTCTGCATCGTCAGCATTCACATGTAGCACGGGAATGCCATAACCTTTTGCGAGATCACTCGCGTACATGGTCGAACGCCCATCCCGCGGGTCAGTCGTAAACCCAACTTGGTTATTGAGTATGAAGTGGATTGTCCCACCCACGCCATAACCATTAAGTCGGGCCAAATTGAGTGTCTCTGCGACGACGCCTTCCGCAGCGAAAGCTGCGTCTCCGTGGATCAAGATGGGGACGACAGAGTGGGTGTCAGGTGAGGTGTCATTCCCAGTTGTCTTGAATTGACGCGAGCGAGCCATACCTGCGATCACTGGGTTAATGAACTCTAAGTGGCTCGGATTTGGTGCAAGCTCAATCCTGATTGTGCCGAGGCCATCGATATCACGAGTTCCTCGTGCACCGTGATGGTACTTAACATCTCCCGTACCGGAGATATCAAGTTGCCCGCCCTGATAGGAGGGTCCTTCAAATTCTGCTAGGAGTTCACCATATGATATACCGACGATGTGCGTCAGAATGTTCAGGCGTCCCCGGTGAGCCATACCGAGTATGACTTCTTGACCTCCAGCCTGGGCAATTTTCTCAATCACCAAGTGCAGCATTGGCACCAAAGCATCAGTCCCCTCAAGCGAGAACCGCTTCTGGCCGAGATAGGCTTTGTGTAGGAATTGTTCCAAGCCCTCCGCCTCCGAGAGGTGCCTAAGAAGTTTAGATTTTTCGGTCGCATTCATTCTAGGAAAGTGTGACTCCGACTCAACTTGGTCCCAAAGCCAACCAACCTTTACGTGGTCATCCAGGTGTTCGAACTCATAACCGATCGAGCCAGCATAAACTGCGACGAGAGCGTTTAGTGCGTCAGCTACCGACTTGTCTTCACTGTCGCCTTCCATGACCAGTGAGGCGGGTAGTTCGGACAACTCCTCCATCGACGTACCGAAGAATGCTGGTGAGAGTTGTGGATGGCCTGGTGGCTCAGTACCGAGTGGGTCAATGCGCGCAAGTTGGTGACCATGATCCCGGAAAGCTTGAACGAGTGCCGTTGCACGGGAGACAACAGGGAGAACCCGACGTAGATGTTCGGCAGCCTCAGAAGAGGCTGTTACGCGGACTGGACTGGGGGTTGGGGTAGCACCAGTACCGTGGGGTGGAGTGTCAGGTACAGATGGCGCTTCTAGTGTTGTTGCGGAAGTCTTTTCCTCGAAGAGCTTACGCCACTCTGATGAGACTGCTTCCGGGTTACGAGCGTACTCCTCGAGCATGGCCTGGACGTAGGCAGCATTTTGACCTTCGAAGAGCGATTCGTCCATCACCTAAAGTTACTTTATTTTTCCAAGGGGTTGGAGTGCGTTGCCACCTTTGGTTCTTGTCGGTTGTACCCTCGTTACTAATGTCTGCACTTCAAATGCTATCTTTGGCTCAAATCATAAAGTGACCTCGGTTACAGAGGTGCTTGCCATTCCTTCCTTGGGGCTGGTCCATCCAGTATGGATGGAGCGGTTTCCATGGCTCTGTCAGGGATGCACGATACGAAGTGTAGATGGGGTCCTATACGATTTTGGTTTCCTCAGCGGTGGATCGTCGACTGAATCTGTGCAAAAGAACTGGTCAACTCTGCTGGATGTTACCGGCGCAACCAGTATAGCGCATGGGCACCAAGTCCACGGAACCAAGATTTTCACGCATGAAACTGCTTCGGCTGGCTTGAATCTATTCCCTGACTGTGATGGCCATGTGACTAATTCGGCTGGTGTTCTCCTTGCAGTGACCACAGCTGATTGTGTACCGATTTTTCTTGTGGATGCTGATCGAAGAGCAATCGCTGTTCTTCATGCGGGTTGGCGAGGTATTGCTGCTGGGATCCTGGATTGTGGTATCAGAGCGCTCAGAGAGCACTCAGGTTCTTGGCCAGTGGATCTTATGATGCATCTCGGGCCCTCGATCTGTGGGGCGTGTTATGAGGTTGGCACAGAAGTCTTCGAGGTTCTTGGTCAGCCAATACCACGGCAGCCCAGTCCGATAGATCTCCGTAAAATTCTTGCTCAAAAGGCAGATAAGACGGGAATTCCTTTGACGAATATCACAGTCTCGGACCACTGTACCCGCTGCACTGAGAGTGACCTCTTCTCACATCGCGCCGGAGACATGGGCAGACAGGTTTCATATATAGGCTTGAGACCGTGAATGCCGAGCACTCAAATAAACCACAGCCATCGCAAGTGTGGGCCGGCCTATGCGAACTTTGCGTAAACCGGCGGATAACCCGTAATAGAGTTGGATCGAACTTTCATCTTTGTAGCCTATCGAAGAAAGATCCGAGTTACCCGAAATACCCAGTTTTACCTGTACTAAGCTGTGAAGGCTATGACGCTGGCAGCGAGTCGTCGTGTGAGGAATGAGCTGCCCTGCATCCGGAATCTTAAGGGGCAGGGCTGTAGTCGGCGCTCACAGCGGGCAGGTGATATTGATTACCTCCCCTGCATAGGATGCTCGACATACCTTCTACTCCTAATAACGAGAGGGAGGCTTCTGTGAAAAAGCTGATACTGTTCGGGGTGTCCAGCACCCTTGTTTTGACGGCTACAATTTTCGGGGTGATTACACTGCATGCCCAGCAGTCTCCGCTTGTTAACGAAGACATCTTTGAGATCGAGTATGCATCAGACGTCCAGATCTCTCCGGATGCCACAATGGTGGCGTACGTACGATACTCAATGAGCATCATGCGGGACCGTCGTGAAGGTCGGTTGTGGCTGGTAAACACTGATGGGTCCAGCCATAGAAAGTTGACGAGCGAGGACCGATCTGAGTCCTCACCACGCTGGTCTCCTGACGGAACCCGTATCGCTTTTGTTTCCGGAAGCACGGAGGGTAGCGAGATCTATGTTTATTGGGTGGCGACCGGACAGATTGCTCGCCTTACCCAACTGGAGCGTTCACCTGGCGGTATAGCGTGGTCTCCTGACGGAAGGCAGATCGCGTTTACTATGCTGGTGCCAGAGGCACGGCCCGTGTTTGCAGCTATGCCAGCGAAGCCTGCAGGGGCTGAATGGGCTGACCCACCGATTGTGGAGACACGAGTGCGCCATGAAGCCGATGGTAGCGGTGTCATCGAGCCGGGCTTCCGACACATCTTCGTTATTCCAGCTGATGGGGGATCCGCCCGCCAGGTTACCTCTGGAGAGTTTCAACATGGAGCACCGGTCTGGGGAGCTGATGGGCGATCAATTTTGTTCAATGCTAACCGACGTCCGGGTTGGGAATGGGAGTTAGACCAGAGCGATATATACCAGATTTCTCTTAATGACGGAGTCACTGTCCCTCTAACCAGTCGTAACGGGCCTGATGGTGGACAGGTAGTGTCTCCAGATGGTTCTAGTGTGGCTTTCACGAGCTTTGAAGATCGGGTGCGTACATACCAAACCCAGGATCTTCACCTGATGCGAGCAGATGGTTCAGGAAAGAGTCTGCTTTTGAACGAATTAGACCGGTCGGTGACGGGTTTGGCTTGGGCCGCTGACGGCAGTGGAGTCTACTTCAGCTATGAAGATGAAGGCATTACCAAGGTTGGCTTTACGACCACGGCAGGAGACTGGAGGGTTGTGGCTGAGCATTTGGGCGGTACGTCTGTAGGGCGAGCCTATGGTGGCGGTAACTACTCAGTTGCTCGGGATGGCACTCTAGCCTTTACATACACACGGTCGGACGATCCGAGTGAAGTGGCCCTAGTAACCCCTGATGGCCGACAACGCAGGATCACAAATCTGAATGGTGATCTGAAGAGCCGGACACAGTTAGCTACAGCTGAAATGTTCTGGACGGAGTCGTCGCACGACGGCCGCCCTATTCAGTCGTGGATATTGCACCCCCCGGACTTCGATCCAGGCAGCCAGTATCCGCTGCTTTTGGAGATCCATGGCGGTCCGGTGTCCAATTATGGTGACCGCTTTGCGGGCGAGTTCCAACTGTATGCTTCAGCGGGTTTTGTGGTCGTGTACTCAAACCCACGAGGCAGTACTGGCTACGGGGAAGAGTTTGGCGATTTGCTCTATCACGATTATCCGGGCAACGATTACGATGACCTCATCTCTGCGGTCGATGCAGTGATCAAAAGGGGCTACATCGATGAGGATCAGCTTTATGTGACGGGAGGTAGCGCTGGTGGAATCATGACAGCATGGATTGTTGGTCACACAAACCGGTTCCGTGCTGCCGTGGTGACCAAACCTGTAGTTAACTGGATCAGTAAAACCCTTGTAGCGGACAACTACAATGGGTACATGCACCGTCGGTATCCCGGCACGCCATGGGAGAACCCCGAAGTATATTGGGACTTCTCTCCACTTTCGGTGGTAGGTGATATAGAGACGCCGACCATGGTCATGGTGGGTACGGCAGATCTACGTACACCTCTTTCGGAGGCCAAGCAACTATACCATGCCTTGATACTCAGGCGTGTCGATACTGCACTCGTACAGATTCCTGGAGCCTATCACAACATCTCAAACCGACCCAGTCAGTTGATCGCCAAGGTTATCAACACTGTGGCTTGGTTCGACCGATATAAGGTCGGGACACCGATCAGCTAGAAGTGATAGGCCCCAGAGTAGGCCGTAGCGGTTTTTTGGAAAGCGAATGCAGATCGAGGCTACAAACTTGAGAGATCAAGTAATTTTTTGTATTTGATAACAAACTGGCGCTGCTGAGGACCCCTCTCGGGAGATCAGCGGATTCGGCCAGTTACAGCTCCCCGTCCGCGATTTGTTTAACCGCGTAATCGACCGCCCTTGCCGTCAGCGCCATGTATGTCAGGCTCGGGTTTTGGTTGGCGGATGATGTCATACACGCACCGTCAGTGACGAAGAGATTGGGGACGTCCCATGATTGATTCCACCCATTGAGCACTGAGGTTGCTGGATCACGACCCATTCTCGCGGTACCCATCTCGTGGATCGTGAGACCGGGTGGGTTGTCTTCAATAAATGTGCTTATTTCGCTGGCTCCTGCAGCTTCCAGCATCTCAGCGGCCTGGATCGACATGTCGTTCAGGGCGGCCCTTTCATTGTCACTCCACTCACAGTGGATGTTGAGGACAGGAATTCCCCATGCATCGACCCTGTCAGGATCAAGTGTCACTTGGTTTGACTCCCTCGGCAGGCACTCGCCGAAGCCGTAGAACCTGAATTGCCATGGCCCCGGTGCTCTCAGGTCATGCTTAAAGTCAGCACCGAAGCCGGGCATGTCATTACCACGTGCCCAGCTTGTTCGACTTCCGCCACCTTGGTAGGCATAGCCTCGAAGGAAATCCGGATGTTGTTCGGATACGTTACGGAAGCGGGGTAGATAGATCCCATTCGGGCGCCGTCCGTAGACCCACTTGTCGTCCATCCCCGAGATGTTACCCTGCGCCCCACCTCCCATCGTGTGGTCCATAAGGTTATGACCAAGCTGGCCTGAAGAATTCGCCAGGCCATCAGGCCAACGCTCAGTGGCTGAGTGGAGGAGGATGCGTGTGGATTCTAGGGCGGACGCGCATAGGAATACGACGCGACCATGGAATTCGAGTGTTTCTTGCGTTTCAGCATCAATGACGCGCACCCCTGATGCTCTTCCCGATGTCGGGTCGTAGATAACACTGTGCACGACGCTGTGGGGGCGTAGCGTCATACGCCCCGTGACTGCTGCAGCTGGCAGGGTAGCAGCCAGCGAACTGAAGTACGAATGGGTAGTACATCCGCGTTCACACGTACCGCAGTAGTGGCAAGCTCGACGTCCCCCATGGTTGGCCGTGAGGATAGCGCACCGCCCGATTGTCAGCACCCGCTCTCCACTGAAGTGACTCATCAGCGATTCACGGACATGCTGCTCTGCACAGTTTAGGCTCATCGGAGGTAAAAACCTGCTATCTGGTAACTGTGCTAGGCCCTCGGCTTGTCCACTAACTCCAATGAAACGTTCCACATGATCGTACCATGGTTCGATATCAGCGTAACGAATTGGCCAGTCAACTCCAAAGCCGTCACGAGCATTAGCTTCGAAATCGAGATCACTCAGCCTGTAGACTTGTCTCCCCCAAACAATTGAACGTCCACCAACCTGCCTGGAGCGGATCCATAAGAATGGCTTTCCATCTTCGGTCGTATAAGGGTTCTCGTCATCACGGACAAAGAATTTCTCGCTCCACTCATCGCATGCGTAGCATTCACGTTGGATGGGCCGTTCCCGTTCTTGTTTAATCCGATCTCGTCTCCCCCGGAAAGGAAGTTCCCAAGCTTGAGTCGTCATTACGTAGTCATTCTCAGGATCAATCGATCGTCCCGCCTCAAGGACAAGTGTGCGGAGCCCCCGCTCAGTGAGCTCTTTCGCCGCCCAGCCGCCAGTGATACCGGAGCCGACAACGATCGCGTCATAGCGTTCCTGTCTGGGCATTAGTTGCCGTCCGACACAGACCGAGTGACTTCCGAAACGTCTACGCAGCCATCGAAGCGTCCAGGGATCGGTTGGTATAGAAGTTCTTCACGTAAGCCGATCTCGGATGAGTAGTAGCCACTAAGTACGAGGCCTCGAAACTGCTGAAAGAACGGGCT
>CEWR01156836.1_pt1 | contig 12154 bp, 10 predicted proteins | sample 356321 | NCBI WGS metagenome assembly CEWR01 (sample SAMEA2621551, study PRJEB7988) | marine metagenome | biome: marine biome (ENVO:00000447); feature: mesopelagic zone (ENVO:00000213); material: "saline water (ENVO:00002010), including plankton (ENVO:xxxxxxxx)" | depth 790 m
TTTTTGCGAGAAACCAGTTGGCCGAAACCCTCAAGAAACTGCTAATATCGAATATGCCGCGAGACAAGCAAATGTTCTAACTTGTGTGGGGTATAATTACAGATGGGCGCCATTAGTACAATACGCCCGGCAATTGATCCAGGAAGGTCGCTTAGGCCAAATAACACACTATCGAGGACGATTCTTTGCTGGTTATGCTAGTAATCCTCATGCAGTGTTGTCATGGCGTTTTCAACGTGAACTTTCGGGTTTGGGAACTCTGGGAGATCTAATGTCTCATGTAATTGATATGGCTCAGATGATTGTCAGCCCTGTCAAAAGTGCAGTAAGTAACAGTAAAACCTTTATCTCTCAGCGCCCTTTGCCAACCCCTGGCGAGGGGACTCATTTTACTGTTCAAAAAGGAGGGACTGCCGGTGATGTTACCAATGAAGACTATGTTGGCACACTGGTTCAATTCAATAATGGTGCGCAGGGCACATTGGAAGCATGTCGAATAATCAGTGGACTAAAGTGCCAAATGGCCTTTGAAGTCAACGGAACTGAAGGAGCTTTGAATTGGGATTTTGAGAGAATGAATGAGCTTAATCTATATCTACCAAATGAGAACGATTATCATGACGGTCATGTTCGCGTTCTGAGTGGACCTGAGCATCCCTTCCACTTGCAGTTTAACCCTGCACCCGGCACTGGGCTTGGCTACGACGACCTGAAAGTTATCGAAAGCTACAATTTTTTGAAAGCAATTGAACATGGAAAACAAATGAAGCCTGGTTTTGCTGAAGCTTTATCGGTCGCAAGGGTGCAAACAGCAATACAGGAATCATGGGAAAGCGAAAGATGGGAAGTTGTCAATTATGACTCTACTGCAGAAAAAGTTTAACATGAAATATAAGATATATGCATGGTTGACATTGTTAAGCACACTACCTTTTCTGTATAGTTGCCATATTGATGATTCCGCAAAGACTACTGATATTGCGTATGAAAAAGGGAAACAAGCAGGATATCATGAAGGTTTCCTTGCAGGTTTAGAAAAAGGGAAACAAGAAGGTATTCATCAGGAGGAAACCAAACAACCTAAACCATTAATTGTTGATATTTTGGAGACTACTTTAAAATCAGGAACAATCCTTTTTATGCTATTTTTCATTGTTATGATTATTTGGATGACTAGTTCCAAAGGGTACCGAAAAAGAGAAGTGATTCAGATCCATCACGATTTGCAAGCAACAAATGAGGAAATCCAACTATTGCGAATGGAAACAAGTAAAATTGAATCGACAATCTCAGATTTGTCGACAGAAGTAAAAGAAACTATGATTGGACTTTCCCCCAGCCGGTTCAAGGCCACACAAAAAGATATTCAGGAAAAATAAAACTTGGAAATACCATTTTATCTGCTGCTATCCTCATCCAAAGGTACGCATGTAAAACAGCCCAACTCAGTGTAGTATGATCAACATAAAATTAAAATAAAGTATACACTGCTGGCTTGATGTGCATGTCAACAGTAATGATTTGGTTCAGCCTGTAGAGATTACAGCATGTAAAGATGAAAACAGGGAATAATAATGATACGAATTGCCAATGTCATCGGTGGCCATGTCCATCCTGCTGCGTGCGTTACCCATAGTGGAAAAATACTTGTCGTCTATAACAAAGAAGGTGGTGGAGGGAAAGAACTGCTATTGGTTTATTCAAATGATGGTGGATTAACTTGGAGCTATCCCGCTTCCATACCCTCTATACAAAATTGCTCGATTTACCCTGGGTCTCTGACAACCCTAAGTAATGGGACGATACTGCTCAATTGGTCATGTTATCGAAAAACGAGAGAAACTCTTTGGCGGGAACCACAATTCACCTTCAGCTATGATGAAGGTGAAACTTGGTCTGATCCGAAAAATTATCCCATTACCGATCATACAAATTACACTTGTTTACGGCACGCTGTGGTCGAACGATCAGTTTCTGAATGGGTGTGCTCCTTTTATGATAGAACAGTTTTATATGATAATCAGAGTAACCAGATTAAGCCTTTTGGTGATGGTCGTAATCATGGTATGGTGCCTATTATATGTACAAATAATGGTATCTTGATCAGTGGAGCGCCACAAGCTAATGCCCCTGTGCCCGTCGGTGTGCCAGGAGAAATAGTAGGTGGGCTACGTTCAACTGATGAGGGCCTTACTTGGACAGCAATGAATGTCTTTCCCTATTTTGGTGTTGCCGGTTATGACCTTACTGCATTGACCAATAATTGGGTGGTTTTAACTTACATCGTCTATGGGATAGGCCACGATGGAGAATTTAGCTATAACTTAACCGTCTCACACGACGAGGGAATTACTTGGCACTTTGGTAATACCTCTGAAGTTTATAATCCAAGACGGCGTATCATAGGACGCGGATGGCCTCGCACCGTGCAACTCGATGACAAAACTCTCGGCACGATTTTTTACGATCTCGATCAAGAACAACCTGGTGGCCCAGGAATATTTATTGTCCACGTACCGTTGAATGAATGCTAATAAGCAGGTGACTTTGTGGTTTGAAAAGAATAAGCTCTCACTATCTAATAATAGTTAGGCGGAATCATTTTAGGTGGGCCATAAGACGAAGGCATATTTGAGTTGTATAACCTTGGTCTAATCAATGCTACTGACTTAGTTGGCTGAATCAAGCAAGAAATTAAACAATTTTAATATCCTACTTGATTGGATCAATAAGGATCATCGATTTAACATCTTGCTCCTAATGAATTAGGAAGGGCTAATAATATATCCTTCTTCGGTTTTTTGATTTGATGGCCGGCTAATATATGGGGCACGGAGTATCTTTTGCTGGGAGTTGGTGTAATCGTAAGCTTTAGGGTCATAGCAAGTTCCCCAGAAAGAAACATATCGGGGGGAATATTTGTAAAACAGGGTTCGACGTTGAGTGGGTGCTGTCCAAGCAAGAGTGCCGTGCCTTAATGCCTCGGTGAAGATAATTGCAGAACCTGCTGCACAAGATATTTGTTCTATACAGTCCGATGGCTCTCCTACGGAGGTAATACTGATGGGAGGAGGGAAACTACTCTTGTGGCTGCCAGGAATACAACAAAAGCCGCCTGCTCCTGATGGTACATCTTTTAGTGCCCATGCAACTGAAACCAGCCCACAATGGATCTTATCGTCTTGCACATTATAGTGATACATTGTGCTGTATGGTGTGCCATTGAAGTGTAATTCACCTGCTCCTCCTTCTATCATGTGTTCTGCATAATCGTGGTCTAGGCGGAAATCGTCTCCTAAAATTCCTTCTAAATAGGGAACAAGTGCTGGATGGTCGATCAGATCTCGATAATCCTTTCCCCATGAAATTAAGTTCCAGTAACGTGCTCGGCCAGCGCTAGGATTCTCAGATTGCGCCTGCTTTTCGTCAAAGGCTGCATTCAGTGTTGCAAGTTCTTGTTCGTTTAATACTTGGTTCAGTATCATATAACCACGTATATCAAATAAGTATCTCTCTTCTTCAATCATGGTGAGTGCCTTTTGGGTTGATCATTTTTGGAATTGGGGCTCATTTATTGGTATATGTATGTGTTTAGAATAATATCAGTGGAGATCCATTGTTAGAGGGCCTTAAATTTGCTGAGTCTGAACAGATTGCCCCTTTTAGGGGACTAAGTGCCGAATAGTCTTAAAATGTATCGGGTATCTAAAAGGTTACTCTCTTATCTAAATGATGGAGAAAATTTAAGTTTCAGAAAAAGTTTTCATAGCCCCTGTAAGATTGCATTTTTATGCTTTATCTATGAGATTTGGTAATATTTCCTGTGTTTTGTATATCTTACCAAGTCATGTTATAATACAATATCCTATTATGCTTATAAACAACTAATTATCCATCCCATCTAGAGAGAAAAACAATGCGTAAGGAAGCACATCTGCTTAGTGACGAAGCAATGCAACGTTTTATCCGGAACGGTTATATTACTGTTAAACCCGAATTTCCGGCGGCCTTTCACCAAAGAATTTATCAGAAAACAGAAGAGATGTTTGAAAAAGTAGGTAACCCGAGCAACAACCTCTTGCCCCGTATTCCGGAGTTACGAAAAGTTTTCGGACATCCAATGGTGCGTGGAGCGCTGACCAGTATCTTAGGAGAAGATTATTATCTTCATCCGCATCGGCATTGTCACGAGAATCCTCCAGATAGTGGGGAACAGGGAATGCATAAGGACAGTCTTCATAATAGTCGGTTTGCTGTTGATGAACATCATCGTCATCATCGTACACGTTGGGCAATGGCGTTTTACTATCCGCAAGATACTCCACTAGAACTTGGTCCGACTGGAATATGGCCAAGTTCTCAGTATTTCAATACGCAACCACCTTTTGGTAAGGATAAGGAGTTGCCTCTGGATGGTGAAGCGGGCACAGTTGTTATTGTTCATTATGATGTATTCCATCGCAAAATGCTTAATACATCAGACAAAGTTCGATACATGGTAAAGTTTTTGTTTACACGAATGTCAGAGCCTCAATATCCTAGTTGGAATCACCAAGATGTAACTTGGGAAACTACGGATGATTTGCAAGAACTGACATGGAAAAACCTCTGGAATTGGTATCTGGGCGAAAATGGAAAAGACCAAAATGGTAACGGAACTCGTTCTCTCTCAGAATTGACTGAGAAATTGAGTGACGAGTCTGAAGCTATCGGTGTTAATGCCGCTTATGAATTAGGACACATTGGTGGCCAAGCTTCTTCTGTTATCATGGATTCTTTGAAAGGAGAAGATGAGGTTGCTTGTCGAAACGCCGGTTATGCTTTCAATTCGATGGGACGATCAGCAGTTCCATATTTAACTGAAGTTCTGCGTGATAAAGATGAAAAGGTACGAGCTCGAGCGGCTGATGCACTTGGTGATCTTGGCTTTGATGCGCAAGAGGCAGCTGCCGACTTGATAGAAATCTTGAATGATGAGTCTAAGGATGTCAGAAATCATGTGACTGAGGCTCTTGGTACAATTACTCAGGCTACAGATATTGGAGTGGTACCATTGGCTGAAAGGTTGACAGATGATGACGATCTCATTCGTCGAAATGCTGCTCTGTCATTGGCACGAATTGGGAAAAACGCATCAGCCGCATTGCCTGCGCTATCTGAGGCATTATATGATGCCAACCATTTTGTTCGTGCATTTTCCTTACAAGCACTTGAGCGAATTGGAACCGAGGAAGCGACAGAAGTATCCGTTGATTATTTGCGGTCTACTCGGTGGTGTACCTCACATTAAAATCAAAGTTCCAGCTTATATACAAGTTTGTTCTTTTATCATATCTCCGTAGGCACCATCACTTCGTAGATTTGAGCGTGTCCGCTGCGATCTGAGGTGAAGGCAATACGTGTACTGTCTGGGCTGAATGATGGATGTGGGTGGGTATGTTGGGGAGCGTAAACCTTAATTGGTCCATCGGCATAAGGAAATGGACCGGCCCAGTGTTCGCCGACCGAGGTTGCATCTGCATAACAAATTGTCTTTGGCTTTCCATCATTATCTCTCGGGTCAAAGATCTGAATACCAATGTCAGGAAAGTTAGTATCTGCTACCATCATAGTCCCTTGAGGATTACAGATTGCATGCCAGGCGTTGAATGAGGTTATTTGCCGCTCTTGATTTGTGTCCACATTGATACAGCGAACTCCGTTAGGCCAATCAACGAAAGCCAATTCCCGAGTTCCTGGTATCCATGATTCGTGGGTAATCCACTCATTTTTCTCCGCGTTTCTCGCATATAGACGTCGGTTGTTTTCTCCGTTCCGATTAATTACCCAAACTCTATCGGTTAAAGGACCTGCGTAGTAGAGTAGGTTGGAATCGTCTGGACAAAACTGTAGATGACCAATGCTATCCCGTTGTAGTATTGTTTCATACATACCCGTTTCGGTATCAATTATTGATAATGCCGCTTCTGTACCGACATTGTAGCGAATAGCCCACCACTGATCGTTATGGCTTAAGGCTGTTGTTCCCATGGCTGCCCCCACCATGCCTTCTTCGCGCATCCGTGTTGCAGCGAAGTTGACTAATTCTATTTCTTCTAGTGTTTCCAGGTCTAAACGCCAGGCTCCAGTCCCTGCAGTGAAAAAGACATAGTGTCCATTATGGGCTGGATGGACTGACCATTCACTAAGATCATCACGATTTGTCAACTGCATTAGTTCGCCAGTCGCACGGATTTCAGCAAATATTTGTGGGGTACCCGTTCTATGTGAAACGAAAATCAGTCGCTTCATTTCATCGTCGTAGGCAGGGATAATGAAAAATGGATGGTGGTGTAAGGCGAAGGTAGTAGTGACTTGCCGGATTTCAGCCCCTGTTCTTGCGTCTTTAAAAGTGAGGGATTCTGATGGATAAATCGTTCCTTTTGACATGTTTTTCCTTTAATTCAGTTGTTGGTGATACCACAATAAAGATTTCTACCAGCGACTAATGCCTTGAGTTTTTCCTCTGCAATGGTTCGAGGAAGCATCCGAAGTCCGCAATCCGGATTAACATAAGCAATTCTTTCAGAACCGAGAATTTCGGCAATATCTTCAATTCTACGTGCCACCTGTTCTGGGGTTTCGATCTGAAGATCTTTGACATCAACAACACCAATTCCGAATTGGATATTAGGCTGAACATCACACAGATAGCGTATTTCATCTTTTGGTCGGCGGGTAAGTTCCAGAACGAGGCAATCACAGTTCAACTGGTTCATAAAACTAATCAGGTACTTATAATTACTATCTTGAATGGTCTGCCCATGATAGTTTCCAAAACATAGGTGGACATTCTTTTCACTGCTAACAGCTTCCAATACCCGATTAATTGCCTGAGATGCGATATGACCGTCTTCGGGATGTCCAGTTAGGTTTGGTTCATCAATTTGAATCACAGTTGCGTCGATGTGGACCAATTGATTTGCCAGAATATCTGCAAACGCAAATGCCAAATCAGTTAAGCTTACATAGTACATATTGGAAACAACTTTAGCCAACATGTAGGGACTAGTTACAGTAAACTTAAAAGGGCTGTTGGTCAAGAACCGAATTCGCGACCAATCATATCCAAGATTAAGTGTTCCTTCTCCCAACTCCTCTGTAACTATACCTGCGGGCTTTTGCCGATAGTTGACATCAGGACGTGCCCGAAATTCCTCGAGCTCAGATCTCGACAAATCGGTGCTGATACCTGACATTGGTACCACAAAACGTTCGGCCATACCACTTGGCATGTTACTCTCCAAATTCCAGCGCAACAATTCGCCATCAGAAATAACATCAATACCGATTCTAAGTTGAGTTTGGATCACAACTGTGGTCGCATCGATCAGAGTCTCTTCATTTGGACAACTTTTAAGCCATTCTGGGATAGGATAACTACCGACTACAGTTGTTTTCATCTAGTACATTTTTGTCGGAAACAGAAAGGGAGCTATAGTGTTTTGATCCAAGTTGACACACGTTCTTGTGTTAGCTGACCATCATAGGCAACTACCCGTAGACTAGCAGACCAAGATTGGCCCTGTGGCACTCGAATTGTCTGTCGCCAAGTCGGATTAAACAAAGCCATGCCGTAGTCTCGAATAAACCACGGACCACGGATACCTTTATTGAGGATGGTCATTAGCACACCGAATCGCCCATGACCTGATAAATCATTTTCATAAGCCACAAAATCTGAGTCCTGCTCTTGAACTACCTCCGCATTACCTTTTCGGTTATTGTCTGCCATGATTACTCCCCCCATGACTGGGAGCAATCGAGGCTCAACACGGATTCCGATCGACGCATACTTGGTCTGCGGATACTCAGTGTCGCCGTAGGCTGATATCTTCTCACTAGTCATTTCACAGATAGTTGCATCGTCAGTGGCGTACATATTAACGGTTCGAATTTCGTCAATCATTGGCTCACCATTTCCACCATGCCAAACGTGCTTTAATCTAAAAAGGACTCCACGGGGATGTAAGCCAACTTCGGGTGATTGTGAATTAACAATTCTACCTGCCTCTGGACGGGTCTTTCCATCATTGTGATGCCAAAACAGACTTTCTCGATTTCCAACTTTAACAACCTGCCCAACAAAAAAACCGTTGTGGAATGGATGGTCAAATGGGTATTCCTGGATCACAGTGTGACCACCAGGTGTGTAAAGAGGAAAAACAAACGTTCGCCAAGCATTCGATCCTAGTCCTCCAAGACACCGTTTTGTCTCTTGGTCAACAACCAATAATGTTCTTTGGTTCACAACAACATTGAACTTTGCCACTATAACACCTCATTAAAATCAGGCACGTGTTAATGGAAGATGGATTTTTGTGTTTCCACGTTGCTGAGATTTTAGGAACCCGTGGATGATTTCAACCACATGAAGTGCCTCTTTCGCTGGTGAAGCGACTTCCCGGTTTTCATCTAGTGCGAGAACTAGATCTCTGACCCCTGCCGAAATCCCTTCAATTTCCCATTTAGGTGGCTCAATTTCCTCAATCGAATCTTTTCGGAAAATCTTTGCCCCTTTTTCTATCTGGATATAAGCTTGGCTTCCCATAATCTCGAATCTCCATTTAGGCCCAGCGGTATTCTTGGAAGTACCAGCGTAAAATGCACGGACACCATTTTTGAAATGAATATAGCCGCTAGCTGATGGTTCAAGTTTAGGATCCCGCCCCCCATCACCACGGTATTCAGTATAGTTTTCGTACCCTGTCTCTAGTTCGGCGAAGACCCAATCAGGTGCAGAATCAGCCAAATAGCAGAGCGCATCAATTAGGTGAGTGCCATTACGGAAAATCGAAGCTCGCTTGCCACTAAGTGTACCAGTGATGTACTGTAATTCACCAATCTCTCCATTCGCAATAATCTCACTTTTGATATGGTGCCATAGCGATGTGAAACGGCGTGTATGATCAATGGAAAGTAGGCAACTGTTTTTGTCAACAGCTTCAAGCATTCGATCTGCATCAATCAAGGTAGTAGCCATGGGTTTTTCACAAAAGATTCCTCTTACACCCACATTAGCTGCTTCAACTACAGGATCCGCATGATAGTTATCAGGTGTAGCAACAGTTACAATATCTAAATTTTCTTGAGTCAGCATTTTGGTATAGTTAGTATAGAGTGAAATGTTTGACCAAGTACTTCCCCATTTTTTCTTAAATTCATTAAGTGTCTCTTCGGAAATATCACACACTGATACCAATTCGACGTGATCTAAGTCAACTAAACCTGATACATGTCTGTTCCCAATACCACCGGCGCCGATAACGCCGACTCGATATTTGATCATCTTTTCTCCTAAATTTTTAACGGTTCAAATTATTGTTTATCGAGCTTTAAAATTTGCGGCTAGAGCTTGATCAAGATCCTCGCGAGGATGAACACCAAATCGTTGTATGAATCGTTGATCAAACCTTTCTTCTTCACTAAGATCAATCGAGATAGGTAAATTAATCGGCTGGCGATTCATCTGAATCGACCGATGTGCTGCGATGACCATCTCTTGGTCTTCACGTCCCATCTCGCCTGTCCATAGTGGATCAAGATCTTCTCGAACAGCTTGCGCAATGCCTGTAAGCATGGTAGCTAGTGAAATGTTTTTTTCCAGAATTCCCGTGTCAAGATAAGGATTATGCCACTCTATTGTTCCACCCAATGATTTGGGCAACTCAACATATATCCGTTTCAGAACGTTGTTTTCACTATATTCACGTTGGAACGGGTAAGTTTTAGCTTTTGCCGCGTGCTGATTTATATCTTCATCTGTACAAACATTAATAGTTTCATTACCGATTGTACTTTGATTTCCATTAGTTACAATCGTTCCCCGTTCCCCACAGGTTTCAAAACCAACCAGCGTGTTTCGGCCCAAGCAGTTATTTTTATTACCAACCATAGCAATACCAATTCCACCATTGTCGAAATCGACTGTATAAAATTCCAATCTTTCGGCATCAAAATCTCGCTTGACACGATCGACATATGGGACAACCGGCATTGTATGACCAATACTGCTGACAGAAATTGGTTTGGCATCCATACGACACCGCATAGCCGCGAGGCCATGATAGCCCGTTGTTGAGAATAGACGGTAACATTTGTGAACCTTGCCGATGGTACCGGATTGAATCAGATGGCAGACAAACTGCTCAACTGGCACAAACGGAAAATTCTCAGAAGTTTGCAATTTAATATTGTTAGTTTTCGCTTTGCCTATCATCAAGTCCATCAGACCAAGCGTTGGAGCCAGACCAGTTTCCACGTTATGATGGATACCACATTCTGAGAGGTAGCAAGAGACAACATGATGTAAATCCACTGGAACAACAACATCACAGATATCTGGTTTTTCACGTTCGACCATTTTTCGAACGTCACTATAAGGCTTGGCTCCAATTTGGTCAGCTCCTTTCTCCGCTGATTCGTAATGGGCATCGCAAACAGCTACCACTTGAAAGGTCTCCTTCAATGCAGTAGCTGTCTCGAGATGAACTTTCCCCCGCCGACCACAACCAATTAGAGCATACTTTAAACGCGACACTGTATTTTCACCTCAACATTTGCATTCATAGCTTATTAACTCAAAGGATAGGGGATCTTACCTACCTCAGTTGCTGGAAGTTGCTACAAAGGTGTCCTCACTTTTAAAGATCGGAACTAACCCATCAGTTAACGAGCATATTTCATACTTTAATAGGAACCACTGCAGGTTCACCAAAATTGTAAATGATACGAGCTAGCAGATCAACGAGTTTTCTAGCTTTCCATACTCCAACGAGATCGTTAATCAACGTAACACAGATCAATTTTATAAATGCCATCAACAGTAACCACTTACTGCATATTAAGTGATCAATTCCTATTCATCTATTTTGCTTCTGGTTTTAAATCTGTGATGACACTCAATTTCTAGATTTGACTTCAAAGTCAGCGAGTTGGGTAAGGTAATCAAAGCTCTGCCGGGCTGCATTTTCCGGGGTCATGATGTCAGCAAAAGCTTGATGGACCGTTATATAACCATGATACCCAATTTCTTTTAGCCCTTGAAAAACAAGTGGGAAATCAATTCCATTTTGATCTTGTAGACGAATTGGGTCGTATGGCGTGTGCCCATTGATCCATGTCTGAGCAGACACCTTGCCTTTTGGATGCTGGACATGATTTTGAAGATATACATTAAAAAGATGCGGCGCAAACTTCTTAATCGTTTTAATCCCGTAATCCTGACCACATAGATCAAGGTTAGCAGGTTCATAGATGAGACCAAAGTTAGGCCTATTTACACGATTGAGCACATCGAGTGATCCATCCACTGTTTCAAAGAGGCTGAGAGTATGTGATTGGTGTGCTAACCTAACGTTACGCTCATTAGCTTCATCAGATGCACGTTGTGCCCAGATGATATCTTCTTCTGTTTTCATCGCAATCCGGATCAGGTTCGATCCTAACAACACAGCTAATTCCAAATAAGGAGCAATATTTCGTAAAGCACCAGGTCCTTGATCATTATTAATTGGAACAGGAAAATCCCCCGTGACCATTGAGACTGCTAAATCAAGTTCTCGGACTTTTTTCTTCACAGATGTGATTTTTTGGAGAGCCGTTTGTATCCCTACCTGAGACGCACGCATACAAACAGCTTGATAACCAATTTGCGAGGCTATTTCAGAAACTTCGTCGAAAGATCGGATCGTTTCTTTCTTTGATCCTGGTGCCTCGGCTACCCGAACAGAGAGTGAAAGTTTCATAGAAATACCTCAGTAAAAACAAGTTTGTCCAATTTTTTGTCTCCCATGGCAGGTTCCACTAGTGTGTTGGAGACAAATAGCAGTATCATATTTACAGAAACAGGCACTGATTAACTCAGGAGATATGAGTGTACCATAGGGTAACTTTTTCTAAAAGTCATATTTGGCTGGGAAACCCAAGTTTATATATACAGGCAACCCTACATATAATTTCAACTGTATTAATTGGTAAGATGATCTCTTTTTTTCCCTGATGTATTTTGCATGGTATGATATTCAAAATCATGAGATCAATAATAAAAAAACCAACGAATCATCCAGGAAGTAAATGAATAAAACTATCAACTTAATATATTATTAAGGAGAAA
>CEWR01151594.1_pt1 | contig 12117 bp, 5 predicted proteins | sample 356321 | NCBI WGS metagenome assembly CEWR01 (sample SAMEA2621551, study PRJEB7988) | marine metagenome | biome: marine biome (ENVO:00000447); feature: mesopelagic zone (ENVO:00000213); material: "saline water (ENVO:00002010), including plankton (ENVO:xxxxxxxx)" | depth 790 m
ATTTCTCTTTGGATATCTCCAGTAGCATTCTTTATCTCACGCATACCTTTTCCTAACCCTCGAGCTAACTCAGGTATTTTTTTAGAGCCAAAAAGCATTATAACAACAAGTACTATAAAAAATAGTTCTGCTCCTCCTGGCATTCCAAATAATAAAACGTAGTTCATTTCAATTTTTTATTAGGCGCAAATGTAAGAAATTAAAAAAACTTTAAACTTTGATTCTTAACACATCTTAACTAGTGAAAGTAAACTCATTATTAGAGTTAGGCTTCCCATTTTTAAAACATAAAAAAAGCTCTGATATTTCTATCAGAGCTTTTATATAAAATATATTTATATTAATCTTTCTTGTCTTCTTTCTTATTAACGAAATCATACATTACTGGAGAAGCAATACATAAAGAAGAATAAGTTCCTACTATCACACCGATTAATAATGCGAAAGAGAATCCTCTAATAACCTCTCCACCAAAGAAGAAGATCATAGACAATACAAAGATTGTACTTAATGATGTATTAACTGTTCTACTTAAAGTACTGTTTAATGCATTATTAATTACTTCTTTCATTTCTTGTTTCTTATGTAATCCTAAGAACTCTCTAATTCTATCAAATACAACAACCGTATCATTTATAGAGTATCCAACCACAGTTAAGATAGCTGCAATAAACGCTTGATCTATTTCTAAAGAGAAAGGTAGTACACCATATAATAATGAGAATAATGAAAGAACTAACAATACATCATGGAATAATGCAACTAATGCTCCCATACCAAATTGCCATTTCTTAAATCTGAATAAAACATATAAGAATATAACTAATAACGAAATTACAATAGACCAAAATGAAGATGTTTTAATATCATCTGCGATAGTAGGACCTACTTTCTGAGAACTCATTAAGTAATCATCCATAAATTGAGTTTTATCAATGTTTGGCATCATAACAGATAATCCTTCGAAAAGTTTCCCTTCCATAATATCATCAGCATTTTCATCATTACTATCAATCATGTATGAAGTAACAATTTTCACTTGGTTACCATCTCCAAAAGTTTTAACCTCTGGTGCAGACTCAAATACTCCTTCTAAATTCTTAGCAACATCTACAGTAGAAACAGCGTCATCAAATCTTACAGTATAAGATCTACCACCTTTAAAATCTACTCCATATTGTAATCCTTTAGTTGCTAAAGAACCAATACCAGCTAAGATAATAACACTAGAAAGAATATAAAATTTCTTTCTGTTCTTAATAAATCCGTAATTGATGTTCTTAAATGCTCCTTCTGTTAACTTAGTAGAGAAAGACAACTCTTTATTTCTGTTTAATTGCCATTCGAAAATTAAACGTGTAATAAAGATTGCAGTAAACAATGAAGTAAAAATACCTATCACTAATGTTTTAGCAAAACCTTCAACTGGACCAGTTCCAAAGAACCAAAGTACAGCACCTGTTAATAATGTTGTAACGTTTGCATCAATAATTGATGAGTAAGCAAATTTGTAACCATCAGCAACTGCTAATCTAACACCTTTACCTGCTGAAATTTCCTCTCTAATTCTTTCGAAGATAAGAACGTTCGCATCAACCGACATACCAATTGTTAAAATAATACCTGCAATACCAGGTAACGTTAATGCAACTAATGCTGGCATAGAAGCCAATATTCCAAATATGAAGAACATGTTGGCAATTAATGCAATAACTGAAGCAATACCAGCTTTAGAGTAATAAAACACCATGTAAGCCAATACTATTAATAATGCAACAGCAAATGACATCATTCCTTTATCAATAGACTCTTGTCCTAATGTTGGTCCAACAACTGCTTCTTCTACAATTCTTGCAGGAGCAGGAAGCTTACCAGCTTTTAAGATATTCGCCAATAATTTAGATTCTTCAATAGTCATATTTCCACCAGAAATACTTGTTTGCCCTGTTGGAATCTCTCCCATAATATTGGGGAAACTGTATACATAGTTATCTAAAGCAATAGCAACTGATTCACCAATATGGCTTCCAGTTAAGATTTTCCATTTGTTAGCTCCTTCACCATTCATAGTAATAGAAACTTCTGGAGAACCATTCATTTGATCAAATTGTTGAGAAGCATCTATAATTACATCACCTTCTAAAGCAGCATCACCATCTCTGTTATCAATCTTAATTGCTAACAACTGTAAATATCTACCTTCTTCATCGTAAGGTTTAGCAGCCCATAAAAATTTCAATCTTGGAGGAAAGAAAGATTGAACTTCTTTCATTGCTAAATACTTATTTACTGTAGCAGTATCTTTAATTGCAACATAACCAACTACTGGTCCTTGTCCATACTCGTATTGTTGAGTCTCTGGGTTTTGGAAAATTGCTGGACGCATTACAGAAAACAATGGGTGATCTTTAGCATACTGAACAGCATCTTGTTTTGCATTTAATGCCGCAGAAGCAGAATCAGTTCCACCACCTTCAACACCTTTTTCTAAATCCGCCATTAAGTCTGAAGCAGCATTTTCTTCTGTAGAATCTTCATCAACAACAGCAACAACATCTTCAGCATTCACTTCTTCAGCAACTAAAGTAGTATCATCTTCAACATCTTCTGTTTTACCCTGTAAAACCTGTCCTAACTTAGTGTCAGCTTGTTCTATCATTGGGTAAACTTCTCTATTTTCCCAAGTTAACCAGAATTCTAATTTTGCTGTTCCTTGTAACAATTGTCTTACTCTTGCTTTATCTTTCACTCCTGGTAATTCAACTAAAATTCTATCCGAACCTGTTAAACGTTGAATACTTGGTTGAGCAGACCCAAATAAACCTACTCTTGTTTTAATAACATTAAAAGAACGATCAATTGCTCCATCAGCTTCTTCTTTTACAAATTCTAATACTTCTTCATTTGTAGCGTTAGGAGATAATTTATCTTTATTATCTAACGTATAAAAGATTGCAGATAATTGTCCTGTTGGATTCGCTTCTTGATAAGCTTGACCAAAAAGAGTAACAAACTCATCGTTAGAGTTTTGTTGTAACGTTTTTGCTTCAGCTAGTGCTGTATTAAAAGCTACATCTCTATTATTAGATGATAAAGCTCTAACTACCTCAGCAACTTGAATTTCAAGTGTAACATTCATTCCACCTTTTAAATCCAAACCAAGATTTAACATCTTTGCTCTCAACTCTCCATAAGTGTAATCTATCACAGGATAAACTTTTTCTGAAGCCATTGAATCTAAATAAGCAAATTCTAAATCTGAATTTCCTTTTGCGTATTCCTTTGCGTCACTCTCTACTCCATTAGCAACCCACGTAAGTGATAGAGCGTATAAACAGCCCATTGCGAAAAGTATTGTAAACGTTGTTAAAAGTCCTTTGTTTTGCATTTGTATAATAAATTAGTCTACCTATTTTTTTTATAAGCTCGCAAATATACCGTTTCCAATACTAATTAACAATAGAATTTATAATTACTTTTTATTCAATTTAAACTCCATTATATATGCTAATTTTATATGCAACTTCTTTTAACTCCATGACGTTTATTATTTATGAAAATAATACTACTATTAATCCTTACAAACTTCTTATTTATTGAGGTTTATAGTCAAATAGGATATAATAGATCAATACATATAAAAGTATTAAAAGCTAATGGGGATACTTTAAAAAATGCTTGGACAGGTGGTTTTAACTCTGTTCAATTCTCTGAAATTGATTTCAATTTAGATGGGATTAAAGATTTATTTGTCTTTGATAAAACAGGGAATCGAATCTCCACCTTTATTAATGACGGTGTTGCCGGAGAAGTCAGCTACACGTATGACCCATCGTATATCCAATTTTTTCAGAAAAATTTCACCCACTGGGTATTAGCAAGAGATTACAATTGTGATGGTAAGATGGATTTAATGGCTTTTAATTCTTCAGGGATAAAAGCTTACAAAAATGTTTCAACGACACAGTTAAAATTCGTTTTAGATACAATTTCAATAAAATCAAACTACAACCCAGATGGAGCAGCAAGCTACTCCCAACTTAACATGCCCACAACAGACCTCCCTGCAATTGATGATATAGATGGTGATGGTGATTTAGATATTTTAATCTTTGGAAATTCTTTTGTAGGTCAAGTTCAATATCACAAAAACTTATCAATGGAGACTACAGGAAACTGTAACAGTTTCAATTACGAATTAAGTAATCAATGTTGGGGATTTTTTCATGAAAGCCTATCAAACAATAACGTTATACTATATGATACTTGTCAATGGAATATAGATAACCCCCCAAAATATAGTGGCGGAAATAAACACGTAGGCTCCACTCTACTTACTCTTGATGTAGACGGAAACAATAGTAAAGACTTAGTGCTTGGAGATAACTCTTACAATAGCTTTACAATGCTTACTAATTCGGATACCAGCCCTATTTTCAATAAATCATCTGTAACTGCACAAGACACATTATTTCCTAAAAACAACAATAATACAATAGAGACTGATGTTGAGACATTTCCTGCAGGATTTTATTTAGATGTAAACAACGATAGTATTAAGGATTTAATAGCGTCCCCTTTTTGTAGTAATGGTTGTAAAAGCAACAACAATGTTTGGTACTATAACAATACCGGAGCAAATAATAATCCTGATTTTAAGTTTGAAACTGATGCTTTTTTACAAAGCAGCATGATAGAAGTTGGAGAAGGCGCTCACCCAGTATTTTTCGACTATAATGCAGATGGACTAATAGATATTATTATCGGAAATTATGGAGAATTTGACTCTTCCATCCCTATTCTCTATAAAGCTAGTTTGTGGCTCTATGAAAACATTGGAACAACAACAAACCCATCCTTCCAACTAATTACTAAAGATTTCGCTAACATTTCTACCATTAATTTAGATGCCAATAACAATAGGCCTACATTAGGCTTACATCCTGCTTTTGGTGATTTAGATGGTGACAATGACATGGATATGATTATTGGAGATTACAATGGTCATATCCACTATTTTACAAATACAGCTGGAACCGGTAATACTGCAGTTTTCACTTTAACTCATGCTGAATATCTTGACATTGATGTTGGAAATAAAGCCACTCCATTATTATATGATTTAAACAATGATGGCTTAAATGATCTTGTTATCGGTCAAAAGAGAGGAACCTTTTCATACTACAAAAACACAGGTAGTACGTTTGTTCCTAACTTCAGTTTAATTACTGACTCATTAGGTAAAGTAGCAACTAAACCTACATATATTAATTACGGGAATAGTAGCCCAATAATTATTGATAGTGCTGGAACAACTCAATTATTTTCTGGTTCGGCAAGTGGTTCGATCTACAAATTTGGAAATATTGATGGGAACTTAACAGGAACTTTTTCAGTAGACAGCAAAGTTGAAAAAATATGGGAAGGTATTAATTCTAAGATTTCTATTGCAGATATCAACAATGACAATTTACTTGACATGCTTATTGGTAACCAATCTGGCGGACTATCTTATTATGATGGTAGCGCTATAGTAAGTATAAAAGAAGTTAATTCAATAACTGAGATAAACCTATACCCTAACCCAACCAATGGAGTCATAAACATTGATTTAGGAAACAATAATCTGAATAACGCAACTATACAATTAATTGACCTACTAGGAAAAGTAATTAATACAGAACGTGCGACATCTAAATACACGACAATTAACCTAAGTAACTTCAGTAAAGGAATTTACTTAGTCAAATTTTCTAACCAAAAAGGAAGTAAAGTTTACAAAGTAATTAAAGAATAGATTGGTTTAACAAAAAAAACACTCCCATATCAACACACTCAAGTCATAAAGATATCTGTGACAATTCTAACTTACCATACTTTTAGTCTTCCGAGAATTCGATTTTACAGGGAAACCAATACTATTTTGGCCTAATGTCCATTATATATGGTAATTTTATATGCAACCATTTTACATTAAATAACGTTTATTCTTTATGAATTTTAAAGCTAAAATAATACTACTATCAACCCTTACAAGCCTCCTATTTACTGAGGTTTATAGCCAAATTGGATATAATAGATCAACTCACATTACCATTTTAGAAACAAATGGAGATACATTAAAGAATCCTTGGGCAGGAGGTTTTAACTCTGTTCAATTTTCTGAAATAGATCTAAATTTAGATGGAATTAAAGATTTATTTGTTTTTGATAAAACAGGAAATCGGATCTCTACATTTATTAATGACGGTGTTGCCGGAGAAGTCAGCTACACCTATGACCCATCATATATTCAGTTTTTTCAAAAAGACCTTACAAACTGGGTGCTATTAAGAGATTACAATTGTGACGGAAAGGTGGATTTAATGGCCTACCATTCTGGAGGCATAAAAGCTTACAAAAATGTTTCTACTTCACAGCTACAATTTGTCTTAGATACCATTGCAATAAAATCAAATTACAATCCGGATGGAGCTCCAAGTTTTATCAATCTTTTTATAAGCCCAACTGACTTACCTGCAATTGATGATATAGATGGTGATGGTGATTTAGACATTTTAACCTTTAGTATTTTAGGATCTTATGTAGAGTATCATAAAAATTTATCTATGGAAACCACTGGGAATTGCAACAGTTTTATCTATGAATTGAGTAATAAATGTTGGGGTTTTTTTAAAGAAAACTTAAGTACCAATAGTGTTACACTATATGATACTTGCCAGTGGAATATTGATAACCCTCAAAAACTTAGTGGCGGAAATAAACATTCAGGATCTACACTATTGACTTTAGATGTAGATGGAAACAATAGTAAAGACCTGGTACTTGGCGATGTCTCTTTCAACAACTTTACTATGTTAACAAATTCGGATTCAAGTCCTAATTTAGATAACTCTTCTATAACTGCACAAGATTCTCTTTTTCCTAAAAATAATAACTCTACAGTTGAAACTGTTATTGATGTATTTCCTGCAGGGTTCTATTTAGATGTAAACAATGATAGTATTAAAGATTTAATTGCTGCACCTAACTGCAATAGTGGCTGTAGAAACGACAACAACGTTTGGTACTACAATAATTCTGGAGCAGACAACAACCCCGACTTCACCTTTATTGAAAGAGATTTTTTACAAAGCGGAATGATTGAAATAGGTGAAGGAGCTCACCCCGTCTTTTTCGATTATAATGCTGATGGCCTAATGGACATTATTATCGGAAATTATGGAGATTATAAACCTTCAGTTCCACTACTATACATATCAGGATTATACTTGTATAAAAATATTGGGACATCAAATGCTCCTGCTTACCAATTAATAACAAAAGATTTTGCAAATATATCTACCATTAATTTAGATGTCACCAACAGTAGACCTACACTTGGTTTGCACCCTGCTTTTGGTGATTTAGATGGTGATAATGACATGGATATGATTTTAGGAGATTATAATGGTTTCCTCCACTACTTCACAAATACAGCTGGAGCTGGAAATACAGCAGTTTTTACCCTTACAGATCCAGAGTACCTGAATATTGATGTTGGGAATGATGCCACGCCACTATTATATGATATAGATGATGATGGCCTAAAGGACCTTATTATAGGTAAAAAAGCAGGTACATTTTCTTATTATAAAAATTCAGGAACAACATCAATTCCAAACTTCAGCCTTGTTACAACATCTTTTGGTAATGTAACAACAAAACGTACATCTGATATTTCTGGCAACAGTAACCCCGTTATTATTGATAGCGCAGGAACAACTCAATTATTTTCTGGATCTAAAAGTGGCAATATTTACAAATTTGGAAATATTGATGGGAATTTAACTGGAACTTTTTCTGTAAATAACAAAGTTGAGCAGATATGGGAAGGTATTAACTCTATTGTTTCTATTACAGATATCAACAATGATAATTTACTTGATATGGTTATTGGTAATCAGTCTGGTGGATTAACTTATTATGACGGAAGTGTTACCGTTGGTATTGTAGAAATTAATTCGATAACAGAGATTAATCTTTACCCCAACCCAACCAATGGAATCATAAACATTGATCTAGGAAACAACAATCTTAATAACGCAACTATACAAATAATTGACCTATTAGGAAAAGTAATACAAACAGAACGTACTACATCTCAAAAAACGACAATTAACCTTGGTAAATACAGTAAAGGAATATACTTAGTAAAGTTTTCTAACCAAAAAGGAAGTAAAGTTTACAAAGTAATTAAGGAGTAAATTACTTTTGATTTAATGAAACAATTAGCACTTTTATTCCTTTTATCACTTTCCATAATTTTAAGGGTAGAAGCACAGCCTACAATAAGTCCATGTGCTTAAGCAACAAGTATACATGTAGTAGTTCTTGGATCTTCTTCTGCTGCAGGCTCAGGACCTAGTACTCCAGATAGTGCTTGGGTTAATAGATACCGTAATTATTTACAAGATATTAATCCACTAAACCAAGTAACAAATCTAGCCATTGGAGGAACTACTACCTACCACATTATGCCTACTGGATATATCGCTCCTGCTGGAAGACCCGCTACAAACCCTACGAACAATATAACGCAAGCAATTAGTTTAAATGCAGATGCTATTATTGTAAATATGCCATCTAATGATGCTTCAAATGGATTTGGGATTAATGAGCAAATGGCAAACTTTATAACTATTAAAAACACTGCTGATATTTCAAATATTCCTATATGGGTTTGCACTACTCAACCCAAAACCGCTTTTTCTGCTTCAGGAAATTTAATACAAACTGGAGTTAGAGATTCTATTCTTAGCTATTTTGGAAGTTATGCAATAGATTTTTGGACAGGTTGTGCAGATGTTAATAACGATATTGATCCGCTATATGATTCCGGTGATGGTACACACCTTAACAATGCCGGCCATAGAATATTAAATAACGAAGTACTTAATGCTGAAATACTGAATATTATAGCCGATACATTAGCTTTTACCGACCATATTTTAACTGATTTATATTACGAAAACAACTCTATTTGCGGAGATAGTAATACAACTATAAATGCTGTAATAACTAATTTAGGAATAAACAGTAGCACTACAATTGGTGTTAATTTTGAAGTGTTTGACAACAATCTATTAAGCACCAACAATACTTTAACAAATACAATAACTCCTTTAAACGCTTGTTCTTCTGACACTATAAGTATTAACATTAATACATATAATGGTGTCAATTTAAATATCCTATCCTATTTAATTAATACGGAAATTGATCATACAAATGACAGCTCTAACATTACACCGCTTTTCACAAAAGGTCATCCAAGCATACCAAGTACTAATGATACTGTTTGTTTTGGTGAAAACATTATTTTAACTGCAAACGGAATTTCCACAATAGATACAACAATATGGTACAACACCCAATCTGGAGGCAACATTATAGCTTATGGAGACTCACTTCAGTTAAACAATATTAATACCTCTCAAACATATTTTTGCGAGTCTGTTAGAGGCAATCTATTTTTCCAAAACTCACTACTTACAACATCAACCACTACCACAAATTATAACGGAATTATGTTTGACATTGTAGCTCTTGATACTATTACAGTAGACAGTTTAATGATAAAAATTAACACTGTAGGTCAGCAAGGAATTGTTGCTTATAAAAGGATGGGAACTCATTTTGGATATGAATCTAATAGCTCTGCATGGACACTTTGGGGAATAGACACTGTACAAGTTAATAATGTAAGTGATTTAAAAATCCTTAATTATTCTGATGAGCTACTTTACCCTAACGATACATTAGCCGTCTACTTACACATGCAGACGAGTGGATCAAAACTTTCTTATCAAAATGCTGGAGCTAATAGTTTAACCTTTTCAAATAATCAATTAGAAATAGCGAGTGGAAGCGGAATATCTTATACCTACGGAACCACTTATTACCCTAGAAACTTTAGTGGTGAAATATTTTATCACCATGGCTTTAATCCAGTAGGGGATTGCACATCAGAAAGAATACCTGTAAGCTTAGAGGTACTTAACCCTACTATAAATTTAGGTGTAGACACAACACTAGAATTAAATCAATCTCTAATATTAAACAACAACCTTAGTTTTAACTCTTACTTATGGAGTAATAACAGTACAGCTTCTCAATTACTAATTGACACGACTAGCTATATTATGGGAAACAACACTATATGGGTAGAAGCAATAAACTCATTTGGATGTATAACTAGTGACACTATTACTATAACATTTTCTGATCTTACAACTGTAAAAACACTTGCAACTAACAGCTTAACAATAGCCCCCAATCCAACAAATGGAATCCTTAATATTGATTTAGGGAAGAACAACCTTAATTACGCGACTATACAAGTAATCGATTTATTTGGAAAAGTAATTATTAGCGAACAAGTTCGTTCTCAAAAAAAGATACTTAACCTTAGTCATTATAGCAAAGGGATATATTTAATAAAGTTTTCTAACAAAACAGGAAGTAAGATATATAAGATAATTAAAGACTAAAAAATACTATTTCAGTATTATGTTCACAAAAGTTTCAGCAAGCATAAAAGATAATTTATCTAACTATTGTCAGTTTTTTAACCTGCTTTACTCCATCAATATTAAGATGTACAAAATATAACCCATCATTTAAGTCAGTTACACCTACATTAAAATTAGAACGATCCATTGTACTGAATATTTGATCACTTTTAACAAGGTATCCTAAGCTGTTATAGATTTGGAATGAAATAGTCTCTGAATTTGATTTGATAGATGTTTCAAACGAAAACTCCTTGTTTGTTGGATTTGGATAAAGATCACTTACTTCGTAATTAACTCGTGAGTCGTTATTTATCGAAACTATTTGCGAATATTCACTTTCGCCATCAAAATCTACTTGTTTAAGACGGTAATAATTTACAGTGTTGAATGCAGGCGAAAAGTCTTCGTATCCATATTTTAAAATGGAATTACTGTTTCCTGCACCTGGTATGTGATCTATATTTTCCCAATTAATTTGGCCAGCAGAACTAACCCCTCTTTCTAAAATAAAATAATCGTTATTTATTTCTGAGGCAGTAACCCAGTTTAACAAGTTCGATTGGTTATTATCCATGTAATCTCCAGTAAAATAAGTTAACTCAATTGGTAAAATCGTAGGGCAACTCACTATAATTTCGTAACCAGGAGCATTAATTATTGCATCAGCATCAAAAGTCATGGTAAGACATCCCGATGCATTTGTGGCTGTAATTGGACCAGGAACTGTTGACCCAGTGAATGTAGACATTGGAGCGCCAGCATCTGTATTTGCATCCCAAACATAAAAGAAATCCCAGCCATTTTCTATATTAAATGAGGCAAAACTTATTGTTACCATTTCTCCGGGAACATCTGGGCAAATAGTATAAGTTATTAATGTTGGACTAGCATAATTAGCAGCTGAACCAGCTGGATCAAAGAAAGTTGCTCCACATACTGGAGGTGGCAAAGGTGGTGCGGGCACTACAGAGGCCCCAGTCCCTCCTCCGGCTCCAATTGTACAAGAACCTGTGTGTCCCGAGTTTATTCCATCAAAGTTAGCGGTTAAACCTACCGGATCTCCATCTAATGTAACTGTATAATTAAAACAAGTAGCATCGAATTCATTAACAAACATATTTGCTGGACCAGTACCTCCTGCATAATTGTAATTCAAAACACCTCCTGCAATAGACCCAGTTGCAGTGTTGTTATCTACTAAGGTTGCTGGAGTAAAGGCTATAATATTTAACCCACCCGTAAAACTTGTTGTAAAACCACTAGCAGATCCACCATCACCTATACAGATTTGTATATCTACGGTAAAAAAACCTCCTCCAATATCAGTTGTATTTGAAAGTGTTATTACTGGACTCGTATCACATGCTTTTATATCATTACCAGAGGCTGCTATACAGAATAAAGCAATGATAGTGAAAAAACGGAATAGTGTATTTTTTAATGGGTTCATAATAATGATATGCCAATTTATATTTAGACGTAGATTTTAAAAAAAAGGTTGTCTACAATGTTAAAAATAACAACTTATATTTTTTGACAAAATCAAGATTTTTCACGATAA
>CEWR01157525.1_pt1 | contig 12117 bp, 7 predicted proteins | sample 356321 | NCBI WGS metagenome assembly CEWR01 (sample SAMEA2621551, study PRJEB7988) | marine metagenome | biome: marine biome (ENVO:00000447); feature: mesopelagic zone (ENVO:00000213); material: "saline water (ENVO:00002010), including plankton (ENVO:xxxxxxxx)" | depth 790 m
ATAGTTATTTTTTAGGATAGTATAGTGTCTCTTTTTCACTATAAAATGCCCCATTTATGTATAGGTTCTTGTTTTATGTGTGTTTTTTTAAAATTCTGTTGGTTTATTAAAGCGATAAACGTTTTTCAGCTGGGTTAGCGTGAATGTCCTTTAGATTTTCTGAATATTCACCCAAAGCTTGTGCAAAACGTGAGACGGAATTACTCTATTTCCGGCGTCAGACATTTTGACTTGCAATTGCTCTCGACGATAGACTGATTCTTCTAACTCACGATTTTTAGGTGTCAATGTTCCTCCTGCAAAATTTATCAGTGAGTGCTGTTCTCGGTTGCTATGAAAGAACATGATTTGATAATTCTATTAAGTTTGGATAAAGAAATCAGCGATTATTTTCTATATGTTTGCTTTCTATATTGTTTATGATATATTATTGGCGCATCGGTTCTTGATAGACTCGTTTTCAATGTGCCAAGTCTCCTGAAAATTATGACGATACGGAGGTTAATACAGTAATAATGATTAACAGAAATGTGTTTGCGGACGCGAGTTTTGTTTTATACCCTGGTTCTAGCTTTTATTGGTCATGGGACAGCCAAAATCAATATTGATGATTTAGCAGGTTTGTGGCTTTTGATGAAGGTTCTGGAAAAGTTGCTGAGGATAGTTCCGGGAACGACCGTTATGGAGAAGTAGGGAAAGCTCTGAAGTGGATTGACGGGGAATTTGGTAAAGCTGTTGAGTTTGATGGATGACAGAATTATATCTTAATAGAACATGATGATGCTTTCAACCTTGAAGCTGACGATTTTTCTGTTGGGTGTTGGATGCAAGCAGAAAATAAAGATGCCTATATCGTATCAGGGCTAAATAAAACTGTGCAATTCAGTTTGGTTATCATTAGTTTAGCCGTAATTATCTTTTTTGCAGGAGTGTGTTATGAACATTAGGCGCGTTCAAGCCTTCACTTTGGCGTATCCTGAGCCTCATTACAAAGGCGTTGAACGGTATATTACTTTGGCTCGTGTAGAAGCCGATAATGGCCTCGTTGGTTGGGGAGAATGTATTTCACAGTTTCGCGAAGCTACCTTGGCAACCAAGATCATTATCGAACAGGGATTTGCACCATTAATTACTGGTGAAAATGGTTTAGATGTTGAACGCCTCTGGCAGAAAATGATTTCGCATATTTGGTGGTATGGTTCTGAGGGGATTGCAGCTTTCGCTGTTAGTGCAGTTGATACCGCTTTATGGGATCTAAAAGGTAAAGCACTAGGGTTGCCCGTTTGTCAGCTTCTTGGTGCTCAATTACACGACAAAATTGCTGCCATGGCTTCGATTATTTTCGATATGGAAGATTTTGAATGGACGCTAAACGAATTCCGTTGGTTATATGAGCAGGGGTATCGTGTTGTGAAGGGGGGGTGGGGCATGCGCCCAGAAGCTGTATTCGGTCAGGATCGAAAGCGTGATGAAGCGATGATCCGTCAAATACGTGAATTGATAGGTGATGATTTAGAATTGGTTGTTGATACACCTGGGCATCGTGCCATTTGGGATCTTCCTACGGCAATCCAGCGTTTTCGGGATCTAGAACCATATAACCTAAAATGGATCGAACAGCCGTTGCCTCCTCACGACCTGGAGTCCCATGCACAGTTGCGGGCATCAGTCGCCACACCTATCGGAACGGGAGAAGATGAATGGAATGTTGAAAGCTACAAGCGTTTAATTCAATCTGGCGGCGTGGATGTTGTGCAGATTGATCCAGGTCGTTGTCATGGGTTGACTGGTAGTCATCATGTAATAAAGTTAATAGAGGCTGAAAACCTTCGATTTAGTGCCCATACTTGGAGTAGCGCCTTGAATACTGCTGCCAGCCTACATATGCTTGCCAGTTCGACCCATGCTGATTGTATGGATTTTAAACCGCATGAGTCACCGATGCAACATGAACTAGTTAGCGATCCATGGGTTCAGGAGGATGGGTATCTTGCTGTCCGGTCAACCCCAGGGCTTGGCGTTACGGTACAGGAAGACATTGTTCAGAAATACCTATTTGATTGATATCTCCTCTGGTATTGCCTAGAGCTAAATAGTTTCCAACATTACGATTCGTTCGAGTAGCGAAGAAAGTTGGTCAAAGGCCCTGTTCGAGATTCGCGGTGTTGATAGTCCTAAGTAATCTTTGCCCTACTTGAAGTGTTGTAATTTGGTAGTCATTTCAGTTTTTCCACAGAATCGAAGGGCATCTTGAAACACTAGCTTTTCCTTCATCGTAATTGATAGAGAGTCTGACGAATTATCCTGCAATAACTGTAATTCCATCCACAAGGAACAGACCCAATGTTTGAACAAACGGTTCAATTAGTTTTCCCGAATTTTTCAATTATATGAGCTGTGGGTCCCTGTTTGCCAGCGGATTCAAGAGTTTCAATTGTACGTTTGAGTTGATTCAGTTCAGTTTACGTTTGTCCACGGATGTTAGCAGTTTTGGCTCGTACCATTTCAATGCGTTGTGCTTCTGCCTTCGATTTGGGCTTGGATACCTGCAACTTCTGATTCTGGGTTGCAGGTTGCTTGCTCTAATCAACAGCACCACGTTGGTCTTCCTGTGCAATCTTGACTTTGGTTTCTCCCTCAATATTCTGACATTCGCTGTCTAATTCACGGATTTTAACTTCGGCTCGACGTTTTTCTTCTTGTTCTTTAAACAGGTGAAATTGGATGAATTGAGGCTGTGTACTATCTCTGCCAGGACTTTGTCCTTGTTGGATCCGTCAGGCAGTTCAAAGTAATGTCTTGCAGTCGTGTGTTTTGTCAGGGGAAGGGGCTTCCAGGAATGTTGGCTTGCGGACTTTGCATAATCGTCATCATTGGAGGATTCTTTGTGGCTTTTTTTCCTGTCGCCGTTTTTCGTTTTGGAAGTTATCCTGCTTGTCGGTATCCACAGAAGACACGTGTGGTATGAGTGCGTTGTGGCTCAATGTGGAAGTTGAATGACGTTTGGATCGTGATGTTCTCATCGCAATTTTGCTTGTAATTAGGTAATTAATCTACTGGGTTTTTTGTCTGAGTTAGAAGGTTATTTCAGCAGAATTAACTATATATCGGCAAAATTGACAAATGTCTTAGGCTTTCGGATAAAATAATTGTTTTTTTTGTCTTGCTAAGAATGAACGATGGGATCAAGATCAAGTAAGTGTTTAAGATTTTGAGGGACATCAGGATCTTGGCCAAACGGGATTTGATTAAAGTAGTATGCCCTAAATTGATGTTTATTGGTAAATCTGTGATGTTGGTTTTATAATAAGTTCTGGAACGCATGCTCTTGGCGGAAGCCCCGCGATAAATAACACTGCCGCTGCAACATCATTGGGTTGAAGAATTCTTGCTCGATGTTCAGCACTAACGGCTTCGGGTCTGCGATCTAGAATTGGAGTTTCGACTTCGCCCGGACAGATGACAGAGGCACGGATGCAGTGGTCCATTTCTTCTTCATTAATGGAGTGTGTTAAGGCGACCATGCCGAATTTGGAAGCAGAATAAGCGGCACCAGCAAGCTTACTGGCACGAACCCCAGCAATCGAGGAAATATTGATTATAATTCCATCCTGCTGTTTTCGCATATCAGGCAACACTGCGCGTATGGTATTAAAAGCGCCTGTCAGGTTGATGTCGATTGTTCGATCCCAGTCGGCTGGATTAACCTCGGCAACGGATCTTGGGTTTGTGTTGGTTCCTGCGTTATTGACCAGAATATTGATTGGTCCAAAGTGTTCTGTTATTTTTTGAATCGTAGAGTTTACTGTGTCTCGGTCTGACACATCACAGGAGAAACAGAGCACCTGAGATGTTGTTAATTTGTTAGCAGTTTCATGTAGCTTTTCTAGTCTGCGCCCTAAAAGGGCAACATGTGCTCCTGCGTCGACAAAGGTTTCCACCACTGCTTGACCAATGCCTGTACCTGCACCTGTAACGACAATTCTTTTGTCTGTAAGTTGGCTCATTTTAGCTTTTTTCCCTACTTGTAAATATATGGGGTTTTATATCACTATCTATTAGTAAGAAGCAATCTATTAATTTCGTTAGAGTGGGACCTATGATAAAATGAAATTTCAAAACTCACACAGGTTTCAGCAGGTATGTTGAGGGTAACGAAAATAAAAACAGTTTTCGATGGTACTGTGTTGCGGTTTGATTCCATTGATCTTAACGTGGTCCTACAAGAATGGCTCTGTTTCCAAGTTTAGAGACGAAAATCATGTATGGATGAGGTGCGAATGATTTCCCGAAATGTGATGTTGGTATTGGTAGTTAGTATGATAGTAGTTGGTTGTAACAATGGCACAACTGAACAAGATCTTGACCCCTCTGGCTCTACAATTTTATCGGATACGCAAATTCAGTTTGTATCACAGGAGATTATTTTTCCTAAGGATGGAGCTAAAATGGTTCTGATCTCTGGAGGAGAATTTAATATGGGTGATCATTTCAATGATGGGTTGCAAGACGAGGTTCCGATACACAGTGTATATGTCGATTCATTCTATATGGATGCTTATGAGGTGACAAATCGACAATACCAAAAATTCATTGATGCGACAGATTACCAGCCTCCTAAACAGTTGTCAGATCCCAAGTTCAATTCACCAAATCAACCTGTTATTGGCGTAGATTGGTTTGATGCAGTTGAATATGCAAAATGGGCTGGAAAAAGATTACCAACCGAGGCAGAATGGGAGAAAGCAGCACGAGGTAACCTCATAGGGAAAAGATATCCGTGGGGGAATTATATTACTCATAATGATGCCAATTACAATGGAAGTAATGGTCGTGATCAATGGGTATGGAAACCTGCGTCTGTAGGTAGTTTCCCTCCTAATCGTTATGGCTTATACGATATGGCAGGTAATGTTTCTGAATGGTGTTGGGATTGGTATGCCCCTGATTATTATAGCCTGTCAGCAGAGGGAAATCCGAAGGGACCGGTTCATGGTGTATATCGAATAATGCGTGGAGGATCTTGGAATAGTAAGAAGTACTATCTTAGGGTTGCAACTCGAAACTTTAATTCTCCGAAATCTTATTATCAGGATGGTGGGTTTCGCTGTGTTTGTGATGCAAAGACTATTTTTTAATAGCGAGAATGGAAAGTTTCCCTCCGCTTTTACTAGTACTGGAAAGAAATACCTAAGAGCTAAGATATGATCTGAATTGGTGCGAGTTTTCAGATTCCAATTTAAAGCGAAATGCTTCATAGAATTCTGAAACGACAAGCATTAGCCTGCGGTTAAATCCCGAAATTACTATTGTTTGCAAACTTGATGGTCAGTGGCTGTCTAATATTTGGGTTTGCGAATTAGCCAATTATGCTAACCTTCCATTATAATTTTTGGCTTAAGAGTGGATTGCCGTCTTGTTAATTGCAAGTTTTATTATTGTGTCATGAGGTCTATTCTTGTAACTCACCTTCATAATCCTCAGCATATCTTTTATACCTCGTTTACGTCTTGGGGGGAGCTTTCTGATTGTTCGGGTGTTCTAAGGGGTTGCTGGACTTTTTTCGACTTGGAAGTGTGCATGACATTGACCGTTTTCTGGGCAATATTTAGGTGTTGGTTTCTTGGTTGTATTTCTGTTTGGAGGTCTTTTGGCCAGCAGTATTTTGCGGCGATGATATTATGCCGTGTCTGCTTGCTTTGTTGTTTCAGTAAACTTTGTCGTAACTTGGTTTAGAAGAATCTCGTCCGCATGCAAGTGAGAATTTGACCATTATAGATGAAGTTAACCGACAGTTACCCCATGTGAGATGATCAGTTTACTATCTTGGGTTTGTTGGCATGTTTGTCAATGTCAGTATTGCTGCGTTTGCCAAACATAAGAGAGTGGTTCTGTTAACTAGCGAATTACGATTGTTAGGGGGGACTTCGCTTTTTGTTCCGCCACTTTCCGGTTACTTTAACGACTAATGTAATTGAAGGATTGTTGTAATACTGTGAATCATCGTAGGTGTTCTAGGACTTATCTGTTGATGAGTCAAGAAAGTCTCTTAGGAATTGGTTCGGGTGCAATTCTGTTGGCAATTTCAATAAACCACTAAGGTAAATCAATGGATAGAAGAAATGGAAGCGTAGGCACGCAGATTATCGTCAAACCAGATAATACCATTACTGTGGAGGATTTCGAAATAAGGCAACCGGGTCGTGGTGAGGTATTAATCGAGACAGTTAGCACTTTGATTAGTGCAGGGACGGAACTTGGTACGCAAGAACAACCAAGAACAAATGGTTTTGCACCTGGATACTCTAATGCAGGCAAAATCATTGCCATTGGTTCGGATATTAATGACTATGCTGTTGGTGATCGTGTTCTTTCGCTTGGTCGACATGCCACGCATGTTACAACTTCCGCGACTGCGCAGTCCCTAGCAATAATACCCGATGATCTGACGTTCGATCAAGGAGCGTATGGTGTATTAGGTAGTGTATCACTTCATGGTGTACGGCGGGCTAAGGTCGAGCTGGGTGAATTTGTGGCCATTACTGGAATGGGGATTGTGGGACAACTCGCGTTGCAACTCGTTTCTCAAACTGGATGCGAAATTTTAATTGCATTGGACCTAAGCAATCAGCGTCTTAGAGTAGCAAAGGACTCTGGTGCAACGCACGTCCTGAATCCACAACATGTAGATGTATACAGTGAGATTAATCGCATTACTGGAGGTAGGGGGATAGATCTTGTGATTGAGGCTTCCGGTTATCCGGAGTTGTTACCGGTTGCGTTTCAGTTGGCGCGGATTGGTGGTCGAATTATGTTGCTGGGGTCAATATGGCACCGGAAAATAGAGGTTGATTTTATGGACTTTCATGAAAAGGAATTGACATTGGTAGGCTGTCATCAACCCAAGTGCCCGACAACATCAACTCACCATTTTCCATGGACTCAACAGTACAATAGACAGCAAATCCTCAAAATGATCTTGCATAATCAGCTGGATGTTGATGTTTTAACGACACATCGGGTTCCATATCACCAAATTGCGGAAGCCTATCGGTTGCTCCGTGATGAACGAGATAAGTCACTCGGTATCTTACTATCATGGAATTAAGGTGGCTGGGAGCGGGAATATGTATAGGCTTTAGTATGGGAGGAGTCGTGATTTTTCTTGAAAAACACACCTGTTTGTGCTATTTTAGCCGTATCGAGAATGCAGTTATAAAGAGGAGTTTTGAATGCAGAGTTTCGTCGCCTGCTTCCTATTGTTTTGTGTTGTTATATTGATGATTCCGGCTACAGTTGGTGTATGCTCAAGTCTTCCACAACTTACTATTGACCGAATCGAAGGAAACAACGGGATTATAAAAATCCATTATACGACTAGTGATCCGATGGGGAGGTTGTTGTCTACGGCAAACTGGAAGTATAGTACCAACGGCGGCGCGACTTGGATAATAATTAATCAGTCTGCAATTCAAAACAATGAACCCAAGCTGTCTGGTCAGCACTTTATTCTCTGGAATACAAATGAGGGTTTAAACAACCTTTCAGGGTTATATTATCCATCTGTTCTCCTTCGTATGGAAGCATTTGATATTGATGTGGGATCTGCGGGGAAATGGCAGAAAATCGAAGATATGAGTTTTGCCCGAGCATTCTTAACTGCTGCTATTGTTAATGATGATATCGTGGTTATTGGTGGTCAGGATAAAGGAAAGTTGGCTCCAACAGAATCATATGATCTCGTGGCCGAAGAATGGATCGGCCAAATGTCGATGCCGGTTGATGCACGGATAGATCTTGGTGCTGCTTTTTCCAGTCAGAGAATTTATCTGGTGGGTGGGTATGATGGGCGACGTCTTTCAACGGTAGAGTTATATACCATTAGGGATAATGCATGGAAGATTGTTAATCCGATGCCTACGCCAAGACAGGGGCTTTCTGCGGCTATTGCTGATGGGAAGCTTTATGCTATTGGTGGTCGTTCGGAAAGCATATTGGACGTAAATGAAGTATACGATCCAACAACTGACTCGTGGGAAATGGCTGCACCAATGATAAATTTTCGCCAGTCCTTTGCAACTGTTACATTGAATAATCGGATATATGCTATTGGCGGTCACGGAAATGAATTTCTTTCCGATGTCGAAGCCTATGATCCTAGAATGGATAAATGGCAACCTGTTGCTTCTATGCCAACAACGCGATTTGGTCTTACTGCTACTGTTGTTAATGGTCAAATATATGCTATTGGAGGGAGTAGTAGTGGCAAGGCAATAGCAACTGTCGAAATTTATGATCCCAAGACTGATACATGGAGAACTTCGGCTCCAATGCCTACGCCACGTCGGGATCTGGCGGCTGTCAGTGTTGGTGAGAAAATTTATGCCATCGGTGGTGCGAATGAGGGTGGGGCCTTGGCGACGGTCGAGGAATTTACAATTCCTCGAACATCTGATGTGGCTATATCTAACACTTTTGGTGTTGCCAACCACATGATAGCCTCGATTATCTCACCGCCCTCAGATACAAAACATAACGGAATTGTTTCTATTCGAGGTACTGCAATTGGTTTGAATTTCCAGAGTTGGACACTTGACTATCAGAGGAAAGATGATTTGGATAAAGGGTTCATCCCGATTAGTTTTTCTAACCAGCTCGTAGATTCCGGGAGCTTAGGTGAGTGGGATGTGCATGATTTTTCAGATGGGGAGTATCTTGTTCGTTTGCGGATAACTGATAGTCAAGCTGTGACTATTGTTGATCAGATTACCGTTGAAGTGGACAACACACCGCCTATATTTACATGTAGTATATTGGGTGCTGGATTGGAGGACGAGTACATCCGAGATAATACTGCTATCATTGTAAGTGGGACTTCAGAACCTAAAACGAGTATTGTTGCTGCTGCACTTGTTCTAGGTGACGGAGCGAACCAAGCTGATGTCACGGATTTTATCCAAGTGGATCAGGATGGGCGCATTTTTGGTAAGATTCTAGGGTTTGAGCTGGCTGATATTTTCACTGTTCGGCTTACTGTAACAATTGCTGATTTGGCTGGCAATCAAGTCATCTCAGGTTCTAATTATCTTATTATTGATAACAAACCTCCAGTGGTTGAAATTACTTCGCCAGCTGTGGGTGCAAATTTTAGTAGTAGGAAAGTTTTACTGAATGGAAGGGTTTCGGATGAATTTTCAGGTGTGCGCCGGATTGAAGTGGATGGAGGATTTGGTTGGGTGCTGATTGCTGATACTTCGCATCCCAACTTTCGATCAAGTGCCACGAAATGGTCTTATGAATACGCGCCACCGATTGACGATGTTTTACTTTCATTCCGCGTTCGTGTAACCGACAAGGCGGGCAACATACAAATTAGCGATCCCAAATTGGTTAACTATATGTCGAAACTGCCAAGTGTAAATATTTCTGAACCGACTGATGGTGATAATTTGATTGGTTCTATATTGGTTACTGGAACAGTTGATGCTGCCAATTTATTAGAGTGGAAGTTAGAGTATGCACCTGGTAGTGACGCGGAGGAAGGTTGGATTAAGATCGCATCAGGTAAAGGGGAGCCAATTGTTGCTGGGCAACTAGTATTATGGGACATGATGTTATTGCCAGATGGACCTTATACTTTGCGTCTTACTGCTGAAAATCCGTTCTCCACTGTATCTGTCAAACGACGGAATTTATTCAAAACGCCGCGTGAGCCAGAGGTGTCTTTCCAGCCAAATACTCCGGCAAACATTGAGTTTCCTGATTTAACGCTTTTACGAAAACAGCTAGATCGGAGAGAGGGGATTACCTTCAGGTCTTCAGCATTTTCTGATCCTAATATAGAAGATGTACATACGAATTCACAGTGGCAGATTCGAAGTGCGGAAGGTAATTATGACAGCGCGGTTTACGATAGCGGAGCGGATAGTATGAGTTTAACAGATCTTAATCTTTTGACTGCGCTTGATGTGGATCGAATTTACTATTGGCGTGTACGGCATCAAGACTCAAATGGTAAATGGTCAGAATACTCAACAGAATCCTTTTTCACTACAAGGGCTGTTGGGCGTTTTACCGTTTCGCTTAGGAAGGGATTAAATTTCATGTCGATGCCAGTTCGCCCTATCGTTCCAATGGATGCAATCTCACTTGCCCAGAAGCTTAAAGCGACCTTGGTTATACGCTTTGATGCCGACTTGCAAGACTTCGTTTCGTACGTGCCAGGGGTTTCACGCGATGTTAATTTCCCCGTTACTGGTGGTGAAGGGTACATTATTAATGTTCTGGAATCGAAATCGGTTCCTTTTGAAGGGACGATTTGGGAAGATGTAAATGCGGCACCTCCGTTTGCCATTGATTCTTTTCGGTCATCGACTTGGGCCTTTGTAATCGGTTTAGAAAAAACAGTAGACCTTCCGGAGGATAGTCTTATTGAGGTTATAAATTGCCGGACAAATAAGTCGAAAATTCGGGTCAATAATCAGCACAGTTTGACGCAGCTTTTCTCTTTTGTCGATATGGATTATCAGGCGGTAGTTGATTTAGGTGACCCTATTCAGGTTCGCGTAACTGATACCAATGGTTATTCCCTTTTTGAGCCGATAAACTTGACTATGATAGCCTCTGATTTGTTACATGCAGTCCATGTAGTGAGTTTTAACCCACCCAAATTACCCGATCAAACTCGACTTTTTCAAAATTATCCTAACCCTTTTAATCCTGAAACTTGGATTCCATTCGAGCTTACAGAGGACTCAAATGTGGACATAACGATCTATGATGTCTCAGGCAATCCTGTGCGCTATCTTGATCTTGGTTTCTTATTTGGTGGTAAATACTTATCTCAAACGCGTGCAGCGTATTGGAACGGTCAAAATCAATTTGGTGAAGCCGTAGGATCAGGCATATATTTCTACTGTTTAAGCACAGACCGTTTTTCGGCAGCCAAGAAGATGATAGTTGTTAAGTGATGAAGTTACCTCTGATTCTGGATGAAATTTCTGAAGTCGAAAAAGTTGATCTTATCGAGAAAGTTGCAAGGTTCGTCGTTAACCGGCAGCTGACTGCACCTGCCATCCTCATGCTCGAGGTTTGTAAGCCAATTAATTTCGTTGGTAGCCAATTTATGTTGTCCTTAAATCCTTTTGTACAAGCAATATTTAACACTATAGAGTACCAGAAATTTGCTTTGATTATAGAAAAGGATGAGAATCTTGAGTTGCTAATTCAGTGCATTGAAAAGCTAGATGCAGACAAACAGGGAGAGTAGGTGGATAATCAGGTTAGATATATTTTGGCTACAGATTGTGGAAGTACCACTACAAAAGCTATTCTAATCGAGAAAATCGGAAGTGAATTCCATCAGACTCACCGGGGCGAAGCTCCGACGACAGTTGAAGCTCCTGTTGATGATGTAACAGTTGGTGTGATTAATGCTGTTACCGAAGTGCAAGAACTCGCTGGGCGTAAGTTACTGGAAAACAACCAAATTATTAAGCCGCAGACAAATGATGAGGGAGTTGATTTGTACATATCAACCAGCAGTGCTGGTGGTGGGCTACAAATGATGGTTGCGGGTGCTGTTCGTAATTTAACTGCTGAAAGTGCAGAGCGTGCAGCCTTAGGTGCTGGCGCAATAGTAATGGATGTTATTGCTTCTAATGATAAACGATTGCCTCATGAAAAGATTGATCAGATACGCCAGCTTCGACCTGATATGCTCTTGTTGTCTGGAGGAGTTGATGGTGGAACTGTTGCGCATGTTGCTGAGTTAGCTGAAATTGTTGCAGCTGCAAACCCTAAACCGCGTCTCGGCGTTTCCTACCAGATGCCGGTAATTTTCGCTGGTAATAAGGATGCTGCTGATATTGTTCGTGAAAAACTTGGAGGTCGGATGTCGCTTGAGGTAGTTGATAATTTGCGGCCAACTATGGAACGCGAAAATTTGATGCCGACTCGCTTGAAAATTCAAGACCAATTCCTCGAACATGTCATGATGCACGCACCAGGTTATAAGAAATTAATTGAATGGACTGACACCGAGATTATGCCGACACCTGGTGCGGTAGGGGCGATTATGCAAACGATCGCTGAACAGAACCGGATCCAAGTTGTTGG
>CEWR01035818.1_pt1 | contig 12103 bp, 6 predicted proteins | sample 356321 | NCBI WGS metagenome assembly CEWR01 (sample SAMEA2621551, study PRJEB7988) | marine metagenome | biome: marine biome (ENVO:00000447); feature: mesopelagic zone (ENVO:00000213); material: "saline water (ENVO:00002010), including plankton (ENVO:xxxxxxxx)" | depth 790 m
TTAGAAGTGTTTATTAAGCCAGAAGGAAGTGAAGAAACATCTGTTTCTAAATCTAATTATAAGTTTATGTATTGGAATATGAACCAACAATTAGCCCATCATTCAGTAAATGGATGTGATATTAGAGTAGGTGATTGTATGGGGTCAGGAACTATTTCTGGACCAGAAGAAGGTCAGTTTGGTTCAATGTTAGAAATTAGCTGGAAAGGAACAAAAACAGTTCCTATGAAAGATGGAACAGAACGTAAATTTATTAATGATAATGATACCGTAATTATGAGAGGGTACGCTCAGAAAGATGGTGTAAGAATTGGTTTTGGAGAGGTATCTGCAAAAGTTCTTCCAGCAAAATAAAGTTATAATTTCATCATCAGTGAATCATGAAGCAATAAAAGTGTTGGTTAAGGACCTGTAAAATGAATCGTATAATCTTTCAAAGGAAATATTAATATTGGATTAATTTTCTCATGAAAATTTAGTAAAATTAATATTTAATAATAATGCTAAAGTAGAATTTCTTCTTAATAAATAGATTTAGAACCCTATAAAATATAGATTATTTTAGGTGCGTAAAGTGTTAATTAAAGCTGGACAATATTGTTATTGTTCAGTTTTTTTATTTTAAATAATTCTATTATACATTTTTATAAGAGTTAATATAATATCTCATCCTAAAATAATTTGATACAACCAACAAAAAAGTCTAATGAAAATTTTCATTGGACTTTTTCATCAATATGGTATCATTTTTACTGTAACTGATGTGTTTTTTGATTTAATAGATCAAAATTCAATAAATTACTTTTTGAATGGTTAGAATTAAGTCTCTAAACTTTTTTTTTATAAAAAATCACCTAATATTTTGTAATTTCATAGAGTTCAATAATTATTGTTAATGAATTATTATTTAAGGATTTTTTTAAAAACTCAATTGTTATTTCTTATTCTTATTTCGAGCTTGATACAAGCCCAATATTTTGGAGGAGAAAAGAATGACAAAGGGGTATCGTTTTGTGAAGTTGGTTCAGATTTATATTTAACTGGTAATACAAGAAGTGTAGGGGCTGGCAGTGAAGATGTTTGGCTTGTTAAGATTAATGAAAATTTTGGAATTGAGTATAATATTGATTGGGGAGGTCCATATCATGATATTCCGGCTAATATTTTAGGTACTTCAGATAATCATGTTTTAGTTGTTGGTCATTCATGGGGTGTTCTAGGATCAAGAGAAGGAGTTTTTGTAACAAAATATACTACTGGAGGATGTGTTCTTTGGTCCTCTAGTTATGGTGGAACTAGTAGTAATTTTACTTTTGGTGCTGAAGAAACAGATGATGGAGGATATTTAGTGACAGGAATAAATAGGGGAGAGGGAATATTAGGTTCGGCCTTTCTAATTAAATTGAATAGTGGTGGAGTAAAAGAATGGGAGCATCATTATGATACAAGTATAAAAGATATTGGGAGAGATATTGTTGAAGGTTCAGATTTGTCTTTGTATCTTCTAATAAATACTGGGTCTTTTAACAGTAAAATAGCTAATTCATCTGAGTATCAGTCTACATCATCTGGTATTATGATTGTGAAAACAAATAAGTTTGGAAACGAGATTTGGAGGAAAAATTATGGAGGACTAAATCATGATTTTTCTTCAAAAATAATTCGAGGAATTGATAATAATTTTTATTTTGTTGGATCAAGTTTAAATAATACAAATGGAAGCTATGATATAACTCTGAATAAAATTGATTCAGATGGGAATGTGATTTGGAGGAAAAATTATGGCGGTGTAAGCTACGATTATGCCTATGATATTGATATCGATGTTAATGGAGATTTGATAATAACTGGAGAGTCAAATAGTCTTTCTACTAATCTAAATTCTGATATTTACGTTATAAAAGTTGATATTGATGGTAATGAATTATGGACAAAATCCTACGGAGGTTTAGGTTCTGATTATGGGAGAAGTGGAAAGTTTTTATCGGATGGGACAATCGGTATTTTAGGAACTTCAAATAGCAAGAACAATGAAACATTTGATTTTTACTTTATAAAGATAGATAAGAATGGTGAAATAGTTGAAATGTTGAATGTTGATATGATTGTGGCTTCTGATTCAGAAGCCCAAGTTCAAATTTTTCCAAACCCAGCACGTAGTTTTGTTCGTGTAAATTTAGTTGGAATTTCAGTTGATGAAATTTCGTTTGATTTTAATTTGTATGATATTACTGGTAAACAGGTTAAAAATAAAAAGTTTAATTGTTCTTCTGGTAAAGTTGATTTTAATTCACAACTTTCTAAGGGTGTTTATATTTATCAAATAAAAACGGATAGTAATAATTTTCAAGGAAAAATTATTATAAACTAAATGGAAAGCTTCACAAAGTATTTAACTCTACAAACTCCCACGTTAATGTGTCATTTGAAAGTATGTGCTTAAATACAAGGACTAAATCTGGTCCAGTAATTGGTGTTCCGAATAGTATGTTTTTAGAATTATTAATCCCAGAACCGAAGTATTCTATACCATCATCAGAAATGCCATAATAAGATTTTGCGTTAGCTCCTACATCACCCATAATGTGAAAAACATCTACTCCTCTGTTTTCAACTTGAACTAACATGGGGTATATTGTTTTTAAATAAGTATTTGTATCAGAAGAGCAATTTGAAATCCAATTTTTAAGATTAGAATGTCCATATGACTCTGGATTTGCAACATTTGGTACGTTTTGATAAATTCCATGATGAACTAGGAATATCAGTCTACCATTATTTATTGTGTCACAAATATTTTTAATTATTTCAAACTGTTTATTTAAGTTTTCACAATCAAGAGGAGAAATATTACCATCTAGAACTATTGTTGTGATATTGTTTTCACTATGAGCATAATATCTAGGTCTTTTTGTAAATTCAGTGATCCATTCAATATTACCATTTCTAGTATCATGATTTCCGAGAGCCCAATGATTTCCGGGTTTTCCAAGATCAAATAAATCGTTAATATATGAAATGGTTGAGTATTTTAAAGATGCTTCAGAACAGATATCTCCCCCAAGCCAAATTCTATCGAATTGAGTTAAATCGCATTGTTCAATCCTTGTATCAACTTGTATTCCTCCGCCTCCCCATTGATAGATGTGTCCAAAAAAGGCATACGTTAACGTATCATTTGTTTGAGCCGATGTTGCTACACATTGACATGTAATGAAAGTAAAAAGACAATATTTTAAAAAAAGCTTATACATATTAATCTTGAGAGGTGTTTTTTTGTATTAATCACTTATAAAAGTACCTTTTTTTTAAGACTTTTGTTCGGGTTAGTTGCGACCAAAAAAGCCCAATGAAAATTTTCATTGGGCTTTCTGGTTTATCAATATAATGTTAAACTTATTACTTTTTATGTAATTAGTAAAAGCTCCTAACTATCTTCTTAATTGTTAGTTCAAATGCTAAAATATTCTTCTGTTTTATTTTTTCATCACTCCAATTGTAATGATAAAAAAGGTTTACATCATTGCATCTAACTTTTCAGCTAAAGTTGCTTTTTGTACAGCTCCAACTTGCTTGTCAACAATCTCTCCATCTTTCATAAATAAAATTGTAGGGATGTTTCTAATTCCAAATTTAGAAGCAATTTCAGGATTGTTATCTACATCAACTTTACCAACGATAGCTTTACCTTCGTAATCGTTAGATATTTCATCTACAACTGGTCCAACCATTCTGCAAGGTCCACACCATACTGCCCAAAAATCAACCAATACTGGTTTGTTTGATTTCATTACTAATTCTTCAAAATTTGCGTCTGTTAATTCTAATGCCATAACTTTCTTTTTTTATTTTAAAATTAATTTATTTTTCTTGTTTTCTTGTATTATGTTAGTCAATTTTTAAACCATTGTTGGATTCAAGACAAAATGTCATTTATCTATTTTGATGTTTCTTTTAATAACAACGATTTTAATTCTCCTTCTATTTTAAATGGTTTGCCTGTTTTATTATTCAAAATAACAAAAGTTACGGCAGCTTCACACACAATTTTGTTAGTTCCATCTAAAAATAGTTGTTGTTTAAAGGTCATGCTAGTATTTCCAATTTTAGCTACTTCAGTTTCAATATTTATGATATCCCCCACCGTTGCTGATAATCGATAATCAATGTTAATATTTACGATGATAAATGAGAAGTCCATATTGGCATAAGCTTCCTTACTTATGTTGTCAAAATGCTGCCAACGAGCCTCTTCTAAAAACTCTAAATAACGAGCGTTGTTTACGTGCTGGTAGGCATCTAAATGGTAACCTCTAATTGTAATTTTTGTCATTTAATTTAGTTTGTATGTTATTTCGGGCATATCATCCAATAAAGAAATAAAATCATCATTAACAGTAACTCTTTTAGTCCTTGAGTTCAATTTAATAACACCGTTTTCTGCATCTTTTACTTGAATGTTAAAAGCACATTTTCCTTGATGGATATCTAAAATGTCATATATCTTATCAATAAATGCGGCACTAACATCTTTAGATTCTATATTTAAAGTGATGCTTTTTACTTTGGTTTCTCTTAACTCTGAGAGAAGTTCAATATTTAGAATCTTAAACTCTAAATCATCCTCATCTTTACTCCATTTTTTTGTTGTAGCTTTTCCTTTTATCAAAAGAAATTGGCCATGTAAAAAATAGGGTTTAAGCTTAACGTAATCCTCTCCAAAAACATAAAAACTATGCGAAGCATAATAATCTTCAACCTCTAAAATTCCAAATGGTTTCCCTTTTTTTGTCATTCTATCTTGTATCCCTGAGCAAATAACAGGAATAGAAAGTTCGTGCCCTTTAATTTTTTGTAAATCGCCAATCACATGCGCTAAAGTTCCTTTTGCAAAATTTTCTATTTCTAATTTAAAATCATCTAAAGGATGTCCAGAAATATAAATTCCAACAACTTCTTTTTCTTGACTCATTTGTTCGAGTGCACTCCATTCTTCACAGGTAGGAATTGGTGGTTCAGTATCTTCCTCACTATCGCCTTCTAACATATCAAACATAGAAACTTGTGAAGAGTTTTTGTTTTCTTGAAATTTTGAACCAAACTTGATAATCTTTTCTAAGAAAATCCCTCCTTTTTCTTGTGGTGCAAAATATTGTGCTCTGTGCACTCCTTTAAAAGAATCGAATCCACCACCAAGAGTTAAACTTTCTAAAGTCTTTTTATTTACTGTTCTTAATTCAACACGTTTTACTACATCAAAAACAGATGTAAATAAACCATTTTCATCTCTTTCTTTAATTAAACTTTCTACAGCTTTAGCTCCAACACCCTTCATGGCGGCCATTCCAAAGCGAATAGCTCCTTTTTTGTTTACTCGAAACTTAACTAAAGATTCGTTTACATCAGGACCTAAAACTTCAATTCCCATTCGCTTACATTCACTCATAAAGAAGGTGATCTGAGCAATGTCATTCATATTATTACTCAATACCGAAGCCATATATTCGGCAGGGTAGTGGGCTTTTAAGAAGGCGGTTTGATAAGCAATCCAAGCATAACAAGTAGAGTGAGATTTGTTAAAGGCGTAAGAAGCAAATGCTTCCCAATCCTTCCAAACCTTTTCTAATATTTTAGCGCTGTGCCCTTTTGCTGAAGCCTGGTCAATAAATTTAGGCTTCATTTTATCAAGTACAGCAATTTGCTTTTTCCCCATTGCCTTACGCAATGTATCAGCTTCACCTTTTGTAAAGTCAGCCAATTTCTGAGATAAAAGCATTACTTGCTCTTGGTAAACGGTAATACCATAAGTTTCCTTAAGAAACTCTTCCATATCGTCTAAATCATAAACAACTTCTTCATCTCCGTGTTTACGATCAATAAAGGAAGGAATATACTCCATTGGACCTGGACGGTACAATGCGTTCATTGCAATTAAATCGGCAAAAACAGTTGGTTTAAGCGATCTCATGTGCTTTTGCATTCCGGGAGATTCATATTGGAAAACTCCTACAGTTTCTCCTCTCTGGAATAGTTCATAAGTCTTTTCATCCTCTTTATCAAAAGTTTCAGGGTCTAGCTCAATTCCATGTCTATCTTTTACAATAGAACAAGCATCTTTAATTAGAGTTAATGTTTTTAACCCCAAGAAATCCATTTTTAGAAGACCTGCATCCTCAGCAACCGAGTTGTCGAATTGCGTACAAGTCATTCCAGAATCTTTGGCTAAAGCAACAGGAACATAGTTAGTAATATCATCAGGTGTAATAATTACTCCACAAGCATGAATACCAGTGTTTCGCATTGCCCCCTCAATTAGCCTAGCTTGGTTAATTGTTCTAGACTCTAAGCTAGTTCCTTTAGCAATATCTTTTAGTTGATTTCCTTTTGCAAGGTCTTCAGGCTTCAATTTTTCTTCTAACTCCTCATCACTTAAACCAAATAGTTTACGAAGTTTAATATCAGGTATTAATCCTGCTAACCTTCCTGCTTGATCTAAGGGTAATTCTAAAACTCTTGCAGTATCTCTAACAGAAGATTTAGCTGCCATTGTACCATAAGTGATAATTTGAGCCACTTGATTAGACCCATATTTATCAATTACATACTGCATTACACTTCCACGCCCTTCATCATCAAAATCAATATCAATATCGGGCATCGATACCCTTTCTGGATTTAAGAAACGCTCAAAAAGCAAATCATATTCCATCGGATCAACATTGGTAATCCATGTACAATAGGCCACAACAGATCCTGCTGCAGAACCCCTTCCTGGACCAACAGAAACACCCATTACACGTGCCTCTCTAATTAAATCTTCAACAATAAGGAAGTAACCCGGATAACCCGTTTTTGCAATTACACTTAACTCGAAATCTAATCGTTCGGTAATCTCATCTGTAATTTCTCCGTAACGTTTTTTTGCCCCTTCGTAAGTAATGTGTCTTAAGTAGGCGTTTTCCCCAAATTTTAACTTGTCATCTTCTAAATCTCTTATGTCTTGAAATTCTTCAGGGATATCAAACTTAGGAAGAAGAACCTCTCTAGCTAGTTCATAAGTCTCTATCTTATCTACAATTTCTTGCGTATTGATAATAGCTTGTGGAAGATCGGCAAAAAGAACTTTCATCTCATCCGGAGACTTCATGTAGAACTCATCATTTGGAAATTTGAATCGTGTTTCTCTACTTCCTCCTATATATTTCCCAGGAACATCTTTGTATGTTCCATCTCTAACACACAATAAAACATCATGCGAAATGGCATCAGATTTTTCGGTGTAGTAATTATTGTTACAAGCAATTAATTTAACATCATGGTTAGCAGCAAACTGCAATAGCATTTTATTAATATCATTTTCTTCCTCAATATCATGCCGGTTAATTTCTATGTAGAAATCTTCTCCAAAATGTTCTTTCCACCAAACAACAGCTGCTTCAGCTTTCTTGTTTCCTTCAAATAATATTTTGTTGGGTATCTCTCCCCAAATACCTCCTGTTAAAACAATTAAATCTTCCTTATATTCAAGTAATAACTCTCTATCTATTCTTGGTACGTAGTAAAATCCATCAATATTGGCATAGGAAGCTAATTTTGTAAGGTTATGGTAACCGTTTCTGTTTTTAGCTAAAATTACTGTCTGAAACCCATTGTCTTTATGTGTTTTATCTTTATGGTTTTCACATAAGTTAAACTCACATCCAACAATAGGGGTAATACCTTCTTTAATCGCATCTCTTACAAAATGGAAAGTTGCCATCATGTTTCCGTGATCAGATAAAGCAATGGCTTCCATTCCTAATCCTTTTGCTTTATTGACTAATCCTGCAACTTTAGTGGTAGATTGTAATATTGAAAACTCTGAGTGATTGTGTAGGTGTGTAAAAGGAACATCTTGAAGTTCAGCACTTACATGTGTTCCATTAGATGTTGTTGAGCCAGTATCCGTTTTTTCTTGTTTAAACTCTTCAAAATTAGCTTCTTCGAGCTCCGGAGCTTCATAAACTAATCCTTCAACATCAGTAATTTCTTTCGGTTCAATTACATATTTTTTAACCAAGCCAAAGAAACAACGCGCTGTTGCATGAACATCATAGGCTGCATCGTGAGCATCTCCAAAACCTTTGTTAAACAGTTTTTTATGAAGATCAGTTAATGAAGGATATTTAAATCCACCACCTCTACCACCAGGAATTGCACAGAAATCTGTAGAAGACTTCATAGTATCAAGACTTGCAATTGCAGCAAACTGTTCGTTTACTTCATTATCAATTCTAAAAAATTCAGCACCAACAATGTTAAGATCAAACTCTATATTATGACCAACATTATAGCTCGTATTTTCTAAGTCTTTTTTAAACTCTTCTAAAACAAGTTTTAAATCATGTCCATCTCTTTCTGCTCTCTCTGTAGTAATACCATGGATTTTTGATACTCCAATAGGAATATCAAAACCATCAGGCTTTATAATGTAGTTTTTTGCTTGTAATAGTTTTCCAGAATTATCATGTAACTGCCAAGCCACTTGAACCATTCTAGGCCAATTGTCGGAATCTGTTACTGGGGCTTTGTAATTCTTTGGGAGCCCCGTGGTTTCTGTATCAAATATTAAAAACATTTACTTTTATTTTTTAAGAGTAAGATTACTTCGTACCTCGCAATGATATTATTGCGAGGTACGAAGTAATCTCAAAATAATCAACCATAAAATTAAGAATTGAACAGATATCTCTACTTATTTGAATGAAGTTTTAACTAACATTTTTTGAACAAAAAAAGAGGTATTAAACGTTCATTAGTTAGGCTATTATTTTGAGTAGTAATTGCGCATTTTTATCAGTTTTTTAACTAAACATTTTCAGTTGCTCCAGTTCTATTTTTAGCAATAGGAATATTGCTGGTTTTATTTTCAAAATTCTCATCATCAAATAGTAAGTGAAAGAATATTATTAATAAAATAAATGTAATTTTCTATTAATTCAGAATCATTAGGATTGTTGATAGGAGAACATTTTTCTTTATTACCAAATAGTCAGGTTCATATCGTTTTTCCAACGATTTCTCTATGGAGGAAAGTTTAGAAAAGCAAAAAGCCTTTACGAGAAAGGCTTTTGCTAGTTTTAATTGTGACTCTGTAGGGATTCGAACCCCAAATCTCCTCGGCCGTAACGAGGTGCATTATCCAGTTGTGCTACAGAGCCATTATTTTCAGTTTGCAAATATATAAATAAGCTTTTTATTTAAGCTTAATTAATGCACAAAAAATAGACATCTTTTTTTTGGGCATTATCAACAGTATTTACTAAGATAAAAATAGCCTTAAGTTTTTATAAGATGAATATTTAATATCTTCGTGGCATTACAAATTTCTTAAACATGAGAGGTGTAAAAATTCAACTTTAATCATTTTAAAATGAGATATAATATCGTGAACACAGCTATAATCGATCAATTAAAAAGTATTGTTGGTGATGCTTTTGTTTTATATGATACTGAAAATTTAGAAATATACTCTCATGATGAAACAGAGGATTTAACATTTTTTCCGGAAGTTATTGTAAAACCAAGAACACCAGAAGAAATAGCTGATATATTTAAAATTTGCAATAAAGAAAATATTCCTTTAACTCCCCGGGGAGCAGGAACAGGTTTGAGCGGAGGAGCCTTACCAGTTAATAAAGGAATACTACTTTCTCTGGAGCGTTTTGACTCTATTTTAGAAATAGATGAAAGAAACTTACAAGCTACTATTGAGCCAGGTGTAATTACTGAGTTTTTTCAAAATGCTGTTCAAGAAAAGGGTTTGTTTTATCCGCCAGATCCTGCTAGTAAAGGAAGTTGTTTTATTGGAGGTAATTTAGCAGAAAATTCAGGTGGTCCCAAAGCGGTTAAATATGGAGTTACTAAAGATTATGTTTTAAATCTTGAAGTTGTTTTGCCAACTGGAGAAATTATATGGACTGGTGCTAATGTTTTAAAGAATTCAACAGGATATAATTTAACCCAATTAATTGTTGGTAGTGAAGGAACACTTGGGATTATTACTAAAGCCGTGTTTCGCTTAATTCCTTACCCAAAGCATAATTTATTAATGCTAGTTCCTTTTTATTCTTCAGAGGAAGCTTGTGAAGCAGTTTCCGCTATTTTTAGAGCTGGAGTTACTCCATCCGGAATGGAGTTTATGGAAAGAGATGCTTTAATTTGGGGGGCAGAATATTTAGGTGAGGAATCTCTATCAATTCCAGAAAATATTCAGGCACATCTTTTAATAGAGGTTGATGGGAACAATCAAGAAGTACTTTTTAATGATTGTGAAACCATTTATAAAGTCTTAGAAGATTTTAATTGTGATGAAGTTTTGTTTGCTGAGGATTCAGTTCAAAAGGATAAGTTGTGGAAAATTAGAAGAATAGTTGGTGAGGCTGTTAAATCTAAATCAATATATAAAGAACAAGATACAGTTGTTCCAAGGGCTGAATTGCCTAGACTCTTAAAATCAGTAAAATCTATTGGAGAAGTTTATGGTTTTAAATCTGTATGCTACGGGCATGCAGGAGATGGAAACCTGCATGTTAATATCATAAAAGGTGATATGTCTGATGATGATTGGGACAATAAATTATCTAGTGGAATTAGAGAAATTTTTGAAGTCTGTATATCATTAAAGGGAACTATTTCTGGAGAGCATGGAATTGGCTATGTTCAAAAAGAATACATGGACATTCCTTTTAGTAGTGTAGAACTAAGGATCCAAAAAGAGATTAAAAAACTATTTGATCCAAACCATATAATGAATCCTGGCAAGTTATTTAATTAAAAAAGTCCCGCTAACGGGACTTTTAAAATTTAAAGGTATGGAGACTATGCTTACTTTATAACTACCTATCTAATTAACTTTAAAACGATCTCCACTATTTAGACGGTTCATTCTATTAAAAGGTTGCTTTATGAAATAATTTATTAGGTTGAGTTTTCAGTAAAAGAGATAATCCTGTTTTGTGAAATTAAAATGAATTATTATTTTTATAGAATATTACTAATTATTAGGAATCTTATTTTTGTACCAAAAGCGGAATCTGCGACCGTTAATCAAATGACATTAATATAGTTGTTACGATTAGTTTGTATAATGTTAAAAATATTATTTTCAAGAACTAAACTAAACTAAATGAAAAAAATTACTTTATTAATTTCAGGACTTATTCTATTTAGTGCTGGAATGTTTGCACAAAGGCAAGTGAAAGTTGAATCGAATGTAAGACTTACAAATCCGCATGGAAACAGATGTAGCACTACAGAGGCTATGAAAATGGCAAGAGATTTAGATCCTGGTTTTTTTGATACAAGAAAAGCCTTAAAGGAATCACAATTACAAAATTGGATTTCAAATAATTATAACGCTTCTGCAAAAAAAGCAATAATTACTATCCCTGTTGTTGTTCAAATATGGGAGAACACTTCTTCAGTCCCTGACATTAGAGTTACTGAACAAATTGACAGATTAAATGCCGATTTTGGAAGAACGAATACTGATGCTGGTAACACACCAGGTGTTTTTTCTGCAGTAGATACTGAAATTCAATTTTGTTTAGCTAATAAAGATGAGAATGGGAATGCGACTTCAGGTATTGTAAGGAAAACTGCAAATGGATCTCCTTCAGGAACAAATACATCAGTAGGTGCTGCAGATTTCTGGGATACGGACAAGTATTTGAATATTTTAGTATATGATATTGGAAGCGGAATTTTAGGGTTTACTTATACTTCTTCTTCTGTTCCTAATCAAGGTGTACACATTGATCCCCAATATTTTGGAAATACTGGGGGTACTTATGGTATGGGAAGAACAGCTTCTCATGAGGTTGGTCACTGGTTAAACTTAGAACATATTTGGGGAGATGCTAATTGTGGAAATGATTTTGTTGCAGATACACCAACTCAACAAAGTGATAATTTTGGTTGTCCTAATCATCCAAGTACTTCTTGTAATAATAGTGGAGATATGTTTATGAATTACATGGATTATGTAAATGATAATTGCATGAATGCTTTTACACAAGGTCAAAAAACTAGAATGACTGCTGCTATTAATAATGATAGACCA
>CEWR01293255.1_pt1 | contig 12099 bp, 8 predicted proteins | sample 356321 | NCBI WGS metagenome assembly CEWR01 (sample SAMEA2621551, study PRJEB7988) | marine metagenome | biome: marine biome (ENVO:00000447); feature: mesopelagic zone (ENVO:00000213); material: "saline water (ENVO:00002010), including plankton (ENVO:xxxxxxxx)" | depth 790 m
TCTAAGAGCTGGATTAATTCTAATGTCTATAGGGTCGATATGGTTGGTTTGGAGAGTTGTAGATATGCCTGTAGATTTACAAGGAATGATGTTTCCAGTTATTGCTGTAGTTATTGGAGTGTTAATGGTAACTGTTAAAAACAGACATAATAAGATTGCTGGTAATGAACATTCTGAACACGAAATTGATATGTTAACACTCTTTGGTGGTGGAAATAGAAAAATTACTTCTGACCAATTTTTGGGAGGAAAAGTAACGAGTATTTTTGGAGGAAGTGAAATAGACTTAACAGGGGCAAAACTAAAAGAAGAACAATGTGTTATAGATGCTTTTACAATGTTTGGAGGACTAGAGATTTCTGTTCCAAGAGACTGGGAAGTACAAGTTGATGTTACTTCTATTTTTGGAGGATTTAACGATAAAAGAGGTCCTGTTGAATTTAATGCAGAGAATGGAAAGAAGATATTAATTATAAAAGGATTTGCCATTTTTGGAGGGGGAGAAGTGAAAAGTTATTAATGTCGTAATAATTACTACTTTTAAAACAGCATGTTAAACCCAATAACAAGTAATAAAAAATACACCATAAATTACGCATTAGTGTGGTCCTTAATTATAGGAGCACACTTTGCTGTTTTACATTGGTACTATCAAATTTCCATTGAAATTTCATTGGTTGATAGTATGCTGTTTAATGTGTTTTTTGCTTTTTTAGGAATAAGCTTATGGAATTTGGTACGCTACGGAAGAAGTGGTCAAACTTTCATTAATCTTTTTGTAAGTCATATTGTATCTTCTTTATTAATCATTGGATTTTGGTTGATTAGTGGCTATCTAATTTTAAGATATGCTATAGATGATGTACTCTATTTATCTTTTTTAGATAGCTCTTTTCCTTGGAGGATTGTTAGTGGGATATTTTATTATTCCTTATTTGTTTTGGTGTACTATGTAGTAGTGTATTATGAAGATAATCAAAACAAAATTAAACAAGAGGCTGATTTAAAAACGTTGATAAAAGAGATAGAACTAAACGCTTTAAAAAATCAAATTAACCCTCATTTTTTGTTTAACAGTTTAAATTCAGTGAGTTCGTTAACAATTACGAGTCCACAAAAAGCACAAGAGATGATTATTAAACTTTCTGAATATTTGAGGTATTCATTAAGTAATAAAGAACAACAAATTACTACACTAAAGACAGAGTTAGAGAACATTAAGCTCTATTTAGAGATAGAAGAAATTCGCTTTGGTGATCGTCTAAAATTTCAATATAATTGTTCTGATGAAACATTAAATGCCACTATTCCAGCAATGATTTTACAGCCTTTGTTTGAGAATGCAATTAAACATGGGGTTTATGAAAGTACTGAAACGATACATGTTGTTTTGGATGCTGAAAAGGCAAATGAAAATTTAATGTTATCGCTAAAAAACAATTTTGATGAAAACGCAAAGCCAACTAAAGGAGAGGGTATTGGGTTGAAAAATGTACAAGAACGCTTGTTTTTAATCTATAAGAAAAACAATTTAGTTCAACTAAATAAGGATTCTAATCTATTTACAGTTGCTATAAAAATTCCACAAAATGATTAAACGTAAAGCTATAATTGTTGAAGATGAAAAATTGGCTAGGGATTTAGTGAAAAACTATTTAATCTCTCAAGATAACATAGAATTAATAGGAGAGTTTGCTGATGGTTTTTCTGGGTTAAAAGCTATAAATGAACTCAAGCCTGATATTGTTTTTTTAGATGTTCAAATGCCAAAATTAACGGGATTAGAATTATTGGAATTGGTTGAGGGGAATCCATATATAATATTTACGACTGCTTATGATGATTATGCAATTAATGCGTTTGATTTAAATGCAGTGGATTATCTCTTGAAGCCATTTTCTAAAGAACGATTTGATAAAGCGCTGGATAAAGTATTTGAAAAAATAGAAGGAAATCAATCTTCAAAGAATGTTGATCAATTAAAAAGTCATCTTTCTGAGGATAAAAAGTTGGACAACATCGTTGTCAAATCTAACAGCAATATTCATGTAATCCCTTTGAATGAAGTTTTGTACATAGAATCGGAAGATGATTATGTGATGATTCATACAGCTAATGGAAAACATTTGAAACATCAAACAATGAAATTTTATGAGGAGCATTTGGATGCAGGAGTATTTGTTAGAATACATCGATCATACATTGTTAGACTTGCTGAAATAAATAAGATTGAAAAGTACGGAAAGGATACCTACCAAGTTGTTCTTAAAAATGGAATTGATTTAAAAGTGAGCCGTTCACGTTATCAAGAATTGAAAACGACTCTAGGAATTTAGAACCTAAATAGGTTGTTTAATTCCTTTTATTCTGAAAAAACTGTTTGAGTAAATCGCTTGATTCTTGTTCCATTATACCTTTAACCACTTCTGTTTTTGGATGTAGTAAGTTTTCTTGGTGTTTGGCAAAACCTCTAGTTAAATCAGAAGCACCATAAACTACTTTTTTCAGCTGAGTCCAGTAGCTTGCTCCGGCACACATTACACATGGCTCTAGTGTAACATAAAGTGTGCATTCGTTTAAATATTTTCCGCCTAAGTAGTCTGTTGCAGAAGTAAAAACTAGCATTTCTGCATGTGCTGTTACATCATTTAATCGCTCAGTCATGTTGTGCGATCTGGCAATAATTTTATTATCACAAACGATAACAGCACCTACGGGAACTTCGTCCTCATCAAAAGCTTTTTGAGCTTCCTTAAAGGCTTCTTTCATAAAGTGTGCGTCAGAAAAAACAGATAACATGTTAGATAGTTTGATTGTTATTCTTGTTCGAGTATTTTAAAATAACCGACCAAACAATATAAATAATAATAATGATTGGCATAGCAACAATGTTAGTCAGTGCTAATAATGCTATCCATAAAAAAAGGAAAGTTAGTGGTTGTTTATTTTCTGCCCACTTTAAGTTTTTTACTTTTAACGAAAACATTGGTACTTCTGCTAACATCATTAATGAAAGAGGGATGCACAACAGAAGCATCACTAAAGGATTAGAAACAATTGAGTTCACAATACCGTCAATATTAATAATTTTTGGAAGGTCTGGATATAGGAATAATAATGCTGAAAAAATATAGAATGCTGCATGAGCAGGAACTGCTAAACCAATAAATGATTTTGTTTGTCGTGTATCAATATTAAATTTTGCTAATCTAATTGAAGAGACAATCGGGATCATAAATACCAAATAATGTAACCATGGCATGTCAATTAACAACTGAATTTGCTGTTCTTCTTGAGCTAATTTTGTTATCTGATACATAAGCATCGCAGGAGCAACGCCAAAAGCAATCATGTCTACTAGAGAATCAATTTCTTTTCCAATAGGGTTGTTTACTTTGAGTGCGCGAGCAGCAAACCCATCTAAAAAATCTGCAATACAGGAACCTATAAGTAAGTAGGCCGCAATAGCTAATTCTCCTTCAAAAGTTAAAATTATAGCCAAACAAGCTAGTATTAAGCTTAGTATGGTGATTGCGTTTGGAATTTGGTTTTTCATAAAGTAATTTAAGATGGCAAATTTAATTATTTATACTAGAAACAATAATTTAGTGGTAAATATGTTACATAAGCAACGAAAGATTCTTTTAACACGTCTAGTTTTCTAAAAAAAAACTAATTTTCGTTCTTATTCTAACACTAATGAAAAAAATATTTTTTCTTGTTATTTTTTTGAATGCAGTAAGCGTATTCTCTCAAACTTCAGCGCCAAAATTCAGTAATGAGTTTTTATCAATTGGTGTAGGGGCAAGAGCTTTAGGTATGTCTAATGCTTATGTTACAACTGTTAATGATGTAACGTCAGGCTATTGGAATCCTGCAGGATTAACACAAATAAAAAAAGATTTTCAAGTAAGTTTAATGCATGCTAGTTATTTTGCAGGCATTGCAAAGTATGATTATGGAGCATTTGCTGCAAAGATTGATACTTCGAGTGCATTTGCTTTTTCAGTTATTCGTTTTGGTGTAGATGATATACCAAACACCACTCAATTGATTGATGCTGATGGGAATGTAGATTTTGATCGTATCTCTTCTTTTTCAGTAGCCGATTATGCATTTATGTTTTCTTATGCACGTAAATCAAAAATTAAAGGATTACGTTATGGTGCAAATGTTAAAATTATTTATCGACAAGTAGGAGATTTTGCTAAGGCTTGGGGTTTTGGATTGGATGGGGGAATTCAATATGACTTAAAAAATTGGAAATTTGGATTAATGGCAAGAGATGTAACATCAACGTTTAACGCGTGGAGTTTCTCTTTAGATCAAGAAACTATTGATGTGTTTAATGCTACGGGTAATGAAATACCTAATAATTCAACAGAAATAACATTGCCTAAAGTTATTTTAGGAATAGGACGAGAAATTAAAATAAGTAACAAATTTAATTTCCTAGGAGAGATTGATTTTGATTTGTCAACAGATGGTAAACGGAATGTTTTAATTACTGGAGACCCTATTAGTATTGACCCTCATATGGGTGTTGAAGTTGGTTATGCAAAGTTAGTTTTCTTGAGGTTAGGTGTTGGAAACTTTCAAAAAGTGACAGATATATTACAAAATGATAAAATTACGTATCAACCAAATTTTGGTATCGGAATTCAGTTTAGAGGAATTGCATTAGATTATGCTTTTTCTGATATTGGAGATCAATCAGACGCATTATATTCCAATATTTTTTCTTTAAAGTTTGACATTAACAAACAGAATCATGCTGGAGTAAGACGGTTTGATTAATCAAGAAGTAGAATTTCCAGTTTATTGAAGCAACTAATTTAGTATAAAATACGTATTTTTAGTGCTATTAAGACTGATTTAGAGCGTGATAATTTTCAATAAAATAAGGATTCATTTCAGACAGATATTATTTTTTATAATTACTGTTGTTATTAGCACGTCTAGTTTTGCTCAGCCTTACAACAATAGTTGGATTAATTATTCTCAACAACATTATAAATTTAAAGTTGCTGAAACCGGAATTTATAGAATTGACTTAACCGCTCTAACAAACGCAGGTATTCCAATAGCTACTATAAACCCTCAAAACTTTCAATTATTTGCAAGAGGTGTTGAGCTTCCTATTTATATTGAAGGAGAGGGTGATGGGGTTTTTAACAGTAATGATTTTATTGAATTTTACGGTCAAAAAAATGATGGCTGGTTAGATGAACCACTTTATGGTGGCGCTGCCAATCATCCGAGCCCATACTATAGCTTGTTTAATGATACCATTAGCTATTATTTAACCTGGAATAGTTCTACAACAAATAGTAGATTGACTATAGAAACAGATGTGAACTTTGGAGCTTATACTCCTATCAATTCATTTGATAAGAAACGGGTTGAGGTTTATTCTAGTGGGTCAAAAAATGGGAATGATCCATATTATGATGGGATTAAAAATTCTGTCAATAATGGATTGTTTGGGTATTCTTCTACCGAAGGATGGTTTGATAATGGGTATAACGTAGGGGGCAGTAAGACCAAAAATGTAAACACAAAAAATGCTTATGGATTAGGGGGGAACGCTCTTTTAAGTGCCGTAGTTGTTAGCTGGTCTGACTTTTCCTCAGTTTTTAATGACCATCACCTGAGAGTTACAATGGCAGGGAGTGTTTTTGATACTATTTTTGATGCGTATCAAAAGGTAGATGTAAAAATGAGTATTCCTGTTTCGGGCTTAGGAGGGACTACAACACCAGTAGTTTTTGCAGCAGTAAATGATTTAAATGTTGGGGTGGATAGACAAACAGTGGCTTATTTAACCTTAAATTATCCACATAATATGGATTTGGAAGGGACATCCATTTTTGATGAAATTTATTTAGAAGACAATACTTCACAACTTAAATCATTATTCCAATTTTCTAATTTTAGCTCTGTTGGTAATGTTCTTTTTTATGATGTAACGAATGGGAAAAGAGTTACTGTGGTGCCAAGTGGGCCAAATTATCAATGTTTAGTTCCAAATACGGGAGGAGTAAAAGAGTGTTTTATAAGTGCTAGTAATGAAATTAATAATATTACTTCTTTAGTTGGTGTAAATGGAGGGTCAGGAACTTTTACTGATTATGGAGCACTTCCTATTGATACTGCTTACATAATAATTACCCATCCAAGCTTATTGTTTGAAGCAAATACTTATGCTGACTACAGGCAAAATCCGCCTATTAATGCATTAAATGTTCCGCAGCAAAACACGGCCGTTTATAATATTGATGATTTATATGATCAGTTTGCTTATGGAATTGAAAAACACCCGTATTCAATAAGAGGTTTTATTGATTATGTTGCAAACACTTGGCCAACGGTGCCTAATTACTTGTTTTTAGTAGGAAAATCTATAAAGTCTTCAGAATCAAGAAGAAACCTAGTTTCATTCCATGAAAATTTAGTCCCTTCATTTGGAGACCCTGCATCTGATATTCTGTTGACTGCAGGTTTAAACGGGACGCATTATGAACCGCTAGTTCCCACAGGAAGGTTGTCTGCAAAAAATGGAAATGAGGTAGATTGGTATCTGCAAAAAGTCGAAGACCATGAAAGTCACACTGCTGATCCATTTGGAGCAACAGCATGGATGAAAACCTTTTTACATTTTGCGGGGGGAACTACTGCAAATGAATCTGCTGGTTATTTGGGTATTTTAAATGGATATAAAACAACGATTGAAGATACCTTATTCGGTGGTAATGTTAGTTCTTATTCTAAATCCTCTACTGCCCCAATTCAACAAAGTTTAACGGATTCAATTAAAGATTTTATTGGGGATGGTGTTGCAATGATGACCTTTTTTGGTCATGCGTCAACTTCTGGAGGATTTGACATCAATATAGATCATCCTTCTAATTGGCCAAATCAAAATGGAAAGTATCCATTAGTGATGGGTCTTGCCTGTCATACAGGAGATGTACATACTGCTTTGGGAAATAGTACAAGTGAAGAGTATGTTTTGATTGATGATAAAGGAGCAATAGCCTTTTTAGCAGGCGTAGATTTAGGCGTTCCAGGGCCTTTAAGTAATTATGCAAGAGAATTTTATAAGAATTTAGCGTATAAAAATTATAAAGGGAGTTTAGGTCTGAGTATTAAAAATGCAATACTTGCAACGCAGAGTCCATTTAGCAGTATTAGTCTTCTTTCAAACTCTTCAGCATTGTCGATGACTTTGCACGGAGATCCAGCATTATCTTTAAATGGATTTGAGCTACCAGACTATATGATTCAAAACAGTTCTGTTACGTTTAATCCTTCAATTATTACATCTGATATAGATTCTTTTGAGGTAAGTATTTTAGTAACAAATTTAGGTGCAGGTATAAGCGATTCTATTTCTATTATAATTTCTAGAGATTATCCAGGAGCTATCTTTGGTGATACAACTTATGTTAAATCCTTCCCTGGTGCTCCTTTTCAAAATACTGTAGTTTTTAAACTTTCTGTAGATCAAGTGAGAGGTTTGGGATTAAATACATTTACTATTGAAGTGGATGCAATTAATCAGTACGTAGAGATTAACGAAAGTAATAACACTGTTACGATTGATTTGAATATTCGATCTGGAGAAATTATTCCAATTTATCCTTATCAATTTATGGTTGTTCCTGATTCTGCAAACATTGCATTAAAGGCATCTACAGCGTTTCCTTTTGAACCGGCTAAAGATTATCTATTTGAAATTGATACGACAGATTATTTTAATAGTCCAATGCTTGAAACTACCACGATTAATGCTCCGGGAGGGGTTGTTTCATGGACACCACAACTTCCATTAACGTTGCCAGATAGTACAGTCTACTTTTGGAGAATTAGTAAAGACTCTATCAGTTCAGCTGGATATACATGGAGAAATCGATCTTTTCAATACATAAAAGGGAAAGAAGGGTGGGAACAAGATCACTTTTTTCAGTTTGAAAACAATGATTTTCAATTTGTTGGTCATAATAGAGGTATAAGGCAATACGAATTTGTAGATGATGTAAAAGATCTGCGAGGGGTAACACAGGTGGCAGAATCATTTAGTGAGCTTTATCCGATCGGGTATTATTTAAACAATACAATTCAAGGGAATGGAGGCTGGAGTCTAAGTTCATCATTGCATGTTGCAGTTATAGATTCATTAACACTAGAGCCTTGGGCTGTGATTGATCATGATGGAATAGGGCATGTGAATACTATCGCATCTGGACAGACGTATCAACCACGTATTTTTATTTTTAGACAAGGAAATACTAGTAATATGATTTCTTTGGAAAATATGTTAAGAGATAGTATTCCCGCGGGTAATCATGTATTAATGTGGACCTGGTATTATAAAACCTTTACAAGCTATTCTCCAATACCAACTGGGTTAAGAACACAATTAGGAAATATGGGTGCGGCTCAACTTCCTACAGTAGGTGATAGTTTGCCATTTTTGTTTTACACTAAAATAGGAGATAACTCCTCAACAATTGAAGTAGTAGGTGACTCTATTAATCATAAAATGTTAACACTTTCAACGGGATTGACATCATCTGCTAATTTCGGGAATATTTACTCTGAAATTGTAGGGCCAGCAACGAGGTGGGATTCGTTATCATGGAGAGTTAATCCTTTAGAATTTCCAACAACAAAAGATAGTACTGTACTTAATGTTTATGGTGTAGATGCTAGTGGTAATGAGACCCTTATTCTTAATAGTTTACCTCCCGATTCAGGAGATATTCAAATTACAACACAAATAGACGCAAACCTTTATCCTTATTTAAAGTTAAATGCGCATGTGAGAGATGACTCACTATTTACTGCGCCTCAGCTTGATAGATGGCAAGTTACATATGATGGAGTTCCTGAAGCAGCTTTAGACCCTAGTATTAATTTTTCTTTTTTAAGTGATACATTACCTGAGGGAGGAGATGTTTCTGTTTCTATTGCAGTAAAAAATATAAGTAGGTATGATATGGACAGTTTACTTATATCATTCTCTGTATTAGATAGACATAACAATATACAAGTATTGCCATATGCTCGTCAAAAACCACTATTAGCTGATAGTGTAATAATTGCAACATTAACCTTTTCTACTTTCGGACTGGTAGGGTTAAATAGTCTTTTAATTGAAGTCAATCCAAATAATGATCAACTAGAACAATATCACTTTAATAACCTGGCTCAAATTTCATTTTATGTTACTTCAGATAATATAAATCCTTTATTAGATGTAACTTTTGATGGGATCCATATTTTAGATGGAGACATTGTCTCTCCTAAAGCCAATATTGTGGTTGAGCTAACGGATGAAAATCAGTTTTTATTATTGAATGACACTTCTGATTATTCGGTATATATAACAACTCCAGATGGAAAGGAAGAACGAATATATTTCTATACAAATGGGGTAGAGCGAATGCAGTTTATTCCTGCGTCTCTTCCTAAAAATAATTCTAAAATAATTTTTCAAGGAAGCTTCCCTGTCGATGGTGGTTATAAATTAAGAGTTCAAGCATCCGATAGAACGGATAATAAATCAGGTAGTATTGACTATATAATCGGATTTGAAGTAATAAACAGATCTACAATTACTAATATTATTAATTACCCAAATCCATTTACAACATCAACCCGTTTTGTATTTACGCTTACAGGGAGTGAAATTCCTGATATTTTTAAAATTCAGATTATGACGATTACTGGGAGAGTGGTTAGAGAGGTTCATAAAGAGGAATTAGGGAATTTACATATTGGTAGAAACATTTCTGATTTTGCCTGGGATGGGACTGATAGATATGGGGATAGATTAGCAAATGGTCTTTATTTGTATAGGGTTATTACAAAAATAAATAATGATGATATCGAACTAAGAGAAACAAGCATGGATTACTATTTTAAGAAAGGGTTTGGTAAGATGTATTTATTCCGATAAAAAATGAAATGTATAATTCTTCTTTTAATATTAGTTTCATCTTCTTTATATGCTCAGGTAGAAATTGATGTGAGCAACGTAAATTCATCTAATACAAATAATTGTTATGATGACTATTCTGATCAATTATTAATAAAGGTGATGAGTGTTGTTAAGAGCAATGATCTTGAAATTATTAATAAAAATAATAAGAAATCTATTGTGCTTAAACCTTACGGAATGTCAAGTTTGGGATTTGGGTTTAATTATAAGTGGTTGGGTTTAGGAATTGGGTTTGGATTGCCTGCGTCTCCTGAAGATGAAAAGATATATGGAGAAACACAACGCTTTGATTTCCAGCTAAATGTGTACAGTAGGAAGTTTGTTGTTGATGCGTTTGCACAACAATACACAGGTTATCATATAGAAAACGTGGCTGAGTTGATCGACTGGGAAGGGGTGTATTTCCCTCAAAGAGAATCGATGAAAACCTTTGCAATGGGCATAGGAGGTTATTATGTATTTAACCATGAAAAACTTTCTTATAAAGCGGCTTATGTTAGAAATTCCGTACAAAAGAAAAGTGCAGGTAGTTTTTTGTTAGGAGGGTTTTACAATATTGATTATGGTGGGTTTGATGGAGGTGATACTTCATCATTTGTTCCAGATTATTTCCCCGTTGAAATTCAAGATTCTTTACCTATAGATACGTATACGGCTAGGAGTGTTGGGGTATCGTTTGGATATACTTACACATTTGTTTTTTTTAAACGTTTTTTTATTAACCTTTCTTTAATACCTGGACTTGGTGTTAAAAGTTTAACAGTCACCAAATCAGGTGATAACTTTAAAGAAACTACAGGGGTAGGAAGATTTAATGGGAGAGTAGCTCTTGGGTATGAAAATAAAAACTTTCTCTTAGGTTTGACTTCTAACTCAGTTACTGGTAATTTGGATTTTGAAGATTATGAAATTAAACCTACCACAAAAAATGTAAAGTTCTTTATTGCCAAGCGTTTTAACATAAAGAAGAAAAAGGCCAGACTAGAATAATCTCTCTTACACAATAAAAGCTAACATTTAGCTGTTTACAATTCCAGTACTATTTTTCATTCGAGGAAAGCTATAATCGTATTTTAGCTTGATATTGACTTAAATTTCATAAAGATGTTAAAGAATTTTTTATTACAAGTAACTGTTGGAAATACAACTGTAGCTGAAGTTGCAGAAGTAATTGTTCCTGAAGAAAAAACACTTACTGTATGGCAACTGGTTAGTTCTGGTGGAACAGGGGGAGCAATTATAATGTTTACTTTGTTAATCTTATCAATATTAGCAGTTTACATTATTGTAGAACGGTTTTTAGTGATAAAACAAGCGAGTAAAGAAGATGAAAACTTTATGAATCAGATAAAGGATAATATTTTAGAAGGCAAAATTGATGCTGCTAAAGAATTGTGTAAATCAAACGATTCACCAATTGCTCGAATGATAGAAAAAGGTGTTGTTAGAATAGGAAAGCCATTGAGTGATATTGGAACAGCAGTTGAAAATACAGGGAAATTAGAATTAAACAAATTAGAAAAAAATCTTTCCACCTTAGCTACAATTTCTGGAGCTGCACCAATGATAGGGTTTTTAGGAACAGTAATAGGAATGATACTCGTTTTTCATAAAATGGCTGCTGGTGGAGGTGGTGTAGATTTACAAACACTTTCTGATGGAATTTTTACGGCAATGGTAACAACTGTTGCAGGGCTTATTGTTGGTATTATAGCCTATGTTGGTTATAACACTTTAGTGGCAAGAGTGGAAAAAATTGTTTTTGTTATGGAAGCAAGAACAATGGAGTTTTTAGATATTTTACATGAACCTGCAGTATAATGGCAATTCGATCAAAAAATAAGGTAACAACAAATTTTAACATGTCGAGTATGACCGACATTGTTTTTCTATTGCTTATCTTTTTTATTATAGCTTCAACTTTAATAAGTCCTAATTCTTTGGATGTAGAATTGCCTAAAGCAAGTCACATGTCTCCTAGACCTCAAACGGTAAGTATTAGTATTACAAAAGATTTGATGTATCATGTAAACGAGAATCAGGTTAATAAAGACGAAATTGAGGCTCAAGTTTTAACGTTGATGAATGGAGAA